>Ga0068860_100000419_pt1 | contig 54802 bp, 44 predicted proteins | sample KBSSwiS32_FD_66597 | JGI IMG/M metagenome (GOLD analysis project Ga0068860, IMG submission 66597) | Switchgrass rhizosphere microbial communities from Kellogg Biological Station, Michigan, USA - KBS Switchgrass S3-2 | ecosystem: Host-associated > Plants > Roots > Rhizosphere > Soil ... | reverse complement strand
CCGCGCCTCGCCGATCAGCTCCCCGGTGTCGTGCGGCAGCTTGAGGTCCAGCACCGCCGCCGTCACCCGCGGGTCCATGGAGGCCGTGGGGTCGTCCACCTCCGCCTCCGCCCGGAGCTGGTCCTTGAGCACCTTCGCCGCCGAGAAGCGGAACTCCGGCGGCACCCCCACCTCGCGCAGGTAGCCCGCCGCGAACGCCGCGTCCTTGGCGCCCAGCCGCAGCGCCTTCTGCGCCCGCCTCACCGCGTCCTGGTCCGCCTGGACCGGCCGCACCTCCAGCCGCGCCTTCACCGCCTCGCGCAACAGCGACTCCAGCGACGCCCCGGTGGTCAGCCGCGGCGGCAACGGCGGCTGCAGCCCCGGCGTGTCCAGCACCCAGAACGGCGGCGCCCCCAGCTTCTTCAGCCCGCGCAGCAGCAGCGCGGAGGGCGGGTCCTGCGGCTTGAAGGGCGGTGGCTCGTCCAGTCCCAGCAGCGGCTCGCCCATGGCGGCGGTCCGCTGCTCGCGGGTGAACGAGGTGATGCCGTGCGCGGGCGGGGGCGGGGGCGGCGGCGCCTCCTCCCCGTTGAGGCCCACCACCCGGTCCATGTCCACCTCGTCCAGCTCCAGGGCGTCCAGGCCCTGCGCGCCGGTGAAGTCGCAGCGGAGCAGCTTCAGCCGCTCGAAGGTGGCGCCGTCCAGGTTCGCCCCGCGGAAGTCGCAGTCCTGCAGGCGGCCCCCGTGGAAGTAGGCGTTGGAGAGGTCCGTGTCCCGGAAGCTGACCTTGGAGAGGTCGCACTTCTCCCATTCGCTGCCGATGAGCTGGAGCCCGGAGAGGTCGGTGTTGGCGGAGAAAAGGTTTTCGAAGGTCGCGCCGGTGTGATCCGCGGGGACCTTCCCCGCTTTGCGGAGCTTGTTCCACTCCGTGGATCCGCCCTTGAGGAGCGACTCGATGGTGGGGGCCTTGGGCATGGACCCGGATATTCGGGTGTGGTGTGGTCTGCCGCCAACTGAAATGATCGAGTTCCGGATTGGCACGGACAACGCCGGGCAACGGCTGGACAAGTTCCTCCGGAAGGCGCTCCCCCAGGTCCCGGTCTCGCACCTGTTCAAGATGATCCGCACCAAGAAGGTGCGGGTGAACGGCAAGCGCGCGCAGCCCGAACAGCCCCTCCAGGAAGGGGACGCGCTCACCATCCGTGGGGACGAGCGGTCCTTGCTGGGGGCCCTGCCGGGCGAGCGGAGGCCCGCGCCCCCCGTGGATCCGCAGAAGCTGAAGATCCTCTATGAGGACGACTGGCTCATGGCCGTGGACAAGCCCTCAGGGATGGCCGTGCACACCGGCAGCGGGATCACCTCCGGCACGCTGGTGGACTACGTCCGCGCGTACCTGGGGCCGAAGGCGGAGCGCAACGGCTTCACCGCCAGCCCCGCCCACCGCCTGGACCGCGAGACCTCCGGCGTCATCCTCGTCGCCAAGCGCCGCCCGGCGATGGTCCACTTCACCGAGGTCTTCACCCACGGCCACCCCGCCAAGCGCTACCTGGCGCTGGTGAAGGGCCGGATGCCGCGCGACGAGGGCGTGGTGGACCTCCCGCTGGCCGAGCACCAGCAGACCGCCGAGTCGAAGGCGCGCCGCGGCGTCAACATGCAGGAGGCGGTCACCCGCTACCGGGTGCTGCGGCAGTCCGGCGACGCCGCGCTGCTCGAATGCCTCATCGAGACGGGGCGCACGCACCAGATCCGCCGACACCTGGCGGCCATAGGCCACCCTGTCGCCGGTGACCGCAAGTACGGCGACTTCGCCTTCAATCGGGAAGTGCGCACCCGGTGGGGCCTCAAACGTTTGTTCCTGCACGCTCGGCGCATTGATTTCCCTCACCCCGAACATCGGCGGAAGATGTCGGTGGAGGCGGCATTACCTTCGGAGCTGGCCGACGTCTTGAAGCGCGCGGCCATGGACCTATGACCCCTGAGCCGCTGTACACCAACGACGACACGGAGACCGTGGCCGCCGTGCCTCGGAAGCGCCGCACCCGCCTGCAGCTCCGCGGCGTGCCCCCGCCCCCCCGGTGGTGGGTGACGGGCCTCAAGCTCCTGGGCTGGCTGGCGCTCACCGCCACCACCGCCTCGGCCGTCGCGGTGCTGAGCATCTACTACAAGTACTCCCAAGGGCTGCCGGAGATCCCCCGGGTGGACCAGTACTGGCCGCCCATCGTCTCCGAGGTCTACACCGACGACGGGGTGCTGGCCGGCGAGTTCTTCAACGAGCGCCGCAAGGTGGTCCCCTACGAGCAGATCCCCAAGCGGCTGGTCCAGGCCTTCATCGCGTCCGAAGACTCCAGCTTCTTCGACCACCTGGGCGTGGACTTCCTGGGCACCGGCCGCGCCGCCTTCAAGACGCTCTTGAAGAAGGCGCAGGGCTCCGGCTCCGTGCAGGGCGGCAGCACGCTCACCCAGCAGACCGCCAAGGCGGTGCTGGTGTCCGCGGAGATGGAGCAGCTGGACCCGGCCGGCATCCGCGACGAGGCGGAGAAGCTGGTGGGCCCGCTCCCGGACCCGTCCCGGGACGAGGTGGAGGCGGAGCTGAAGGTCACCTTGAAGGCGCGCGGCCCGGCGGTGGACGAGGCGGAGGAGAAGCGCCGGCAGGAGGAGATGCCGCAGATGCGCGCCGACGCGCGCGCCCGGCTGATCAACCGCGCCCAGGTGAGGCACGAGGAGGCGATCCGCGTCCAGTACATCCGCATCCGCGACGAGCGCACCCGCGAGGCCTTCAAGAAGGCCACCAGCAAGAAGCTGGAGCGGAAGATCCGCGAGGCCATCCTGGCCTACCGGCTGGAGAAGGCGCTCAGCAAGGTGGAGATCCTCTACCTCTACCTGAACAACGTGTACCTGGGGCACCACAGCTACGGGGTGCAGTCCGCGGCGGAGAACTACTTCCGCAAGGACGTGCGCGACCTCACCCTGGCGGAGATGGCGCTGATCGGCGGCCTGCCGCAGGCCCCCACCCGCTACTCGCCCTTCGTCCACCCGCAGGAGGCCAAAAAGCGCCGCTCCTACGTGCTCAAGCGGATGCTGGACGAAGGGATGATCTCCCAGGCCGAGCACGACCAGGCCAACAAGGAGGAGATCCACGCCCAGCCGCTGGAGGACGTGTTCCACCAGTTCTCCCCCTACTTCACCGAGACCGTCCGCCGCGACGTGGTGGACCGCTACGGCGGCAGGGTGCTGCTCAACGAGGGCCTGAGGGTCTTCGCCACCATGGACTCGGAGAAGCAGCGCGCCGCGCAGGAGTCCATGCTCGACGGGCTCCTGGCGGTGGACAAGCGCCAGGGCTTCCGCGGCCCGGCGATGCACCTGGACACCGAGGACGCGCGCCGCGCCTTCGTGCAGAGGAGCCAGCAGGTGATGGGGACGGACCCCGTCAAGGAAGGGAAGTACTACCTGGCCCTCGTCACGCAGGTGGAGAAGGAGGGGCGTTGGGCGGACGTGCAGGTGGGCGACCACAAGGGCGTGCTGCACGTGATGGGCGCGCGCTGGGCGCGGCGGGTGAACCCCGAGGGCTGGTACCCGGCCATGATGCGCTCCAGCCTGCAGAAGGTCGTCGCCGCCGGGGACGTGGTGGTGGTCCGGGCGGTGAAGAAGGACGACCTCTGGGACGACAAGGAGCAGCGGGACAAGAAGCTGGAGACCTCCATCCCGGAGGGCGCCCAGCTCTTCCGGCTGGAGCAGGAGCCGGAGCTGCAGGGCGCGCTGGTCTCCATCGACCCCCGGCGCCAGTACCTGGTGGCCATGGTGGGCGGCTACGACTTCGACGCCAACGAGTACAACCGCGCCTTCCAGGCCTGCCGCCAGCCCGGGAGCGGCTACAAGCCCATCGAGTACTCCGCCGCGGTGGAGCAGCTCAACTGGACGGAGGCCACCATGCTCATGGACAGCCCGTTCGTGGGCGACGACCCGGCCAACCAGAAGCGCTGGAAGCCGGAGAACTACGACTCCACCTTCCACGGCGAGGTGCTGGTCCGCACCGCCCTGGTGAACTCCATGAACATCCCCGCGGTGAAGACCTTCGCCGCGGTGGGCATCAAGGAGGTGTCGGAGTGGGCCAAGAAGCTGGGCCTCTCCACGCCGATGAACATGGACTATTCGGCGGCGCTGGGCTCCTCCTGCGTCTACCCGTGGGAGCTGGCGCAGGTCTACGCCACCTTCGACCGGCTGGGGAACAAGCGGCCCACGTACTACGTCCGGAAGATCGAGGACCGCTTCGGGCGCACCGTGGAGGACCACACCGCCTACGACGACGCCTGGGCCCCGCTCACCGACCGGGTGGGCGCCGGCTACGCGCGGCTGTTCGAGACCGGCGACCAGGTGATGTCCGGCGAGACCGCCTTCATCATGCAGGACCTGCTCCGCGGCGTGGTGCGCGAGGGCACCGGCGCGCCCGCGCAGAAGCTGGGCAAGCCCGCCGCCGGGAAGACCGGCACCACCAACGACTCCTTCGACGCCTGGTTCAACGGCTTCACCAAGGACCTGGTGACCTCGGTGTGGGTCGGCTACGACCTGAACCAGCACCCGCTGGCCAAGTACGAGAACGGCGGGCGCGCCGCGCTCCCCATCTGGCTGTCGTACATGAAGCGCGCGCTGGCGGACAAACCGCAGACCGAGTTCTGGCCCCCCGAGCACCTGGAATTGGTGCGCCTGAAGATCGACATGAAGACCGGGAAGCTGGCCTCGGCCTCGTCGCGCCAGGTGGGCGAGCTGTGGTTCAAGAAGGGCACCGAGCCCAAGGACGCCACGCCGGAGAAGGACAAGGTCGACCCGGGGAAGTTCTTCATGAACCTCCCCAACTGATCCGTCAGGTCAGGGCTTCTGCACCACCCGGTACAGCGACTGCACCGTCACCGTGGTGGCCGCCCGGCTGATCACCCGGAGCTTCGCCAGGGACGACGAGACGCCCGGGTCGATGCCCTGCAGCTTCACCGTGACGCCCTTCGCCGTCGGCGTCACGTCCGTGAGCGGCGAGGCGTACGCGTCCTTCACGACCTGCAGGCGCACCGGCGCCAGCGGCGACGCCTTGGTCGGGTGGCCGATGGCGTGGAGCCTCCCGCCCAGGTTGGGCATCGCGGTGACCGCGGCCGGGAGCGGCAGCCACGGCCCGGTGGGCGCCCCGCGGCGGACCGGGTAGGGCGCCCCGTCCTCGAGCGCGTATTGCCCCAGCGACCAGCGCACGGTGCCGCGCGTGACCTGGAGCTGGATCCACACCGCCCCCTCGATCTTCACCGGCTTCTCGAACGGCAGCAGCACCCAGGTGTCCGGCAGCTGCGGCTCGGCCTCCAGCCCCACGCCGCGCTTGGGGATGGGCGAGGGCGGCAGCTGCACCGGCTTGGTGGCGGCGGCGCCCTCCAGAGGCGGGCCGGGCTCGTCGGCGCTCTGGTTGCCCACCGGCGAGAGCAGCTCCGCCCGCACCTCGGCCGTGCCGCCCTGGCCGCTGAGCGGCAGCCGCAGCCCGGTCAGCTCCCCCAGCTGGTTCGCCGGGAAGCGGACGGCGGCGGAGCGGCCGGAGTCCAGGAGCAGCGCCACCTCCGGCACCCGCTGGGGGCCCACCGCCGGCACCGCGCGCTCCTTGGGCGGGGTGGCCAAGAGCGTCACCCACACCTCCTTGAGCGGGGTGCCGGCGCCCACCGGGGTGTTGAAGGAGATGAGCTGCTCTCCCTCCTCGTCGAAGACCAGGTCGGGGTCCGGCACCACCGGCACCCGCTCCACCAGGTCGTAGGTGAGCTCCTTGAAGAGGACCGCCAGCCGGCCGGGGACGCGCGCGCGCAGCTCCACCGTCACCTGGACGGGCGCCCAGTTGTCCGGGTTGCCCACCATGGGCGCCACCACCGAGGTGAGGTCCACCTCGTGCTGGGTGTACGTGTTGGTCGAGTCCATCTCCCAGCCGTCCGCGGGCGGCGTCCCGCGCGGCCCGGGGTACTTCCACGCCACCGGCCCGTCGTTGACGTGGACCTCCAGGTCCGCGGGCACCGAGGGGAGCTGCACCGTGGCCTGCACCGCGTCCCCCGCGGGCACCGGGCCCACCAGCTCCAGCTGCACCCGGGAGGTGGAGACCTCCGAGAAGGTCACCGACGCCAGCCCGTTCGCGTTGGGGGGGAAGATGGGGTGGTCGAAGTCGAAGGCGGCGCCCTGCCACTTGTAGGCGGTGTAGAGCTTGTAGCTCTTCCCGAGAATCACCGGCGCGGCGGCCCCGCCCACCGTCAGCGTGGTGCCGAAGTCCACCACCACCGAGGTGCCGCTCGAGTTGCCCACCACCGCGCTGCTCTGGGCGCGGACCTGGCCCACGTCCTTCACCACCACCGAGCCGGCGGCGTCCGCCTGCACCCAGACCTTGAGCGACCGCACCAGCGCGTTGCCGGGGAGCGTCAGGGTGATCGAGGCGGAGGCGATGTTCAGGGGCATGGCGTGGGCGGTGGTTTTCAGGGGGCCGGGGTCAACATCGCGTCGATCTGCGGCTTGGTGTCGGCGGAGTCGTTGGGCGCGACCTGGACGTGGATGCCCATGGGCCGGAAGCGCTCCAGGGCACGCGCCAGCTTCTCCACCACCGTGTCGTCCGGCGGCTGGCCCGGGGGATAGCTCGCCGGCCAGAAGAACCGCCCGGGGATCCACAGGGTGAGCACGTAGGGCTGGTGCTCGGGCCAGGTGAGGGTGACGTCCGCCACCTCCTTGGTCGGGTCCGCCGGCGGCGGGTTGACGAAGAACGCGAACCGGTTCCGCCCCAGGTAGATCTTCACCCCCTTCAGCGGCACCTTGGGGTGCGGGAAGGTGGCGCCGGCGTCGAGCGCGCCCGCCGGAGTGGTCGTGGCGAAGCTGGCCACCTTGGCGTCGTCCGGCAGCCCGGGCCCGCCGAAGCACCAGTCCCGGGAGCTGGGGTCGGTCGAGTCGCCGAAGCAGCCGCCCTCCCAGATGAAGGCGTAGTCCATCACGTCCGCGCCCTCGATCTTGAAGTTGCCGTCCTCGTCGATGGTGAGGGTCTGGCCGTCGGAGACCTGGCGGGCGTAGCAGAGGCCCTTGCCCTCGTCGCGGTGGACGAACTGGAGGCCCTTGGTGAGGCCGTTCATCCCCTTGATGCGGATCTTCAGCTTCTCGATCTGGAAGCCGCGCCGCATCACCGGGAACAGCTCCTTGTTCAGCACCGGGCCGATGACGCCCGGCCCCGAGGTGCCGTTGAAGATGCCCAGGTCCACCGGGTTCTCCTCGATGCCCAGCACCTCCGACTCGTACGGCAGCGGGACCAGCGTGGGCGGGTCGCCCTGCGTGGTGGCGGGCACCTCGCGCGGCGGGGGCTGCAGCCGGTCGCGCGCGTAGGTGAGGTGGACGTAGCGGTTGATGGAGTGGAAGTAGCCGTCCGAACGGGTGAGGTCGACCTTGCCGTTGTCCTTCTCCACCAGCGCCGCCATCACCTTCGCGTTCTTCTCGACGTCGATGTCCAGGTCCAGCGCGTTGGCGGTGGCCTCCAGCACCGCTTGCACGGTGGCGTTCCCGCGCACGTGGATCCGGCAGATCTCCGCCAGCTTGGCCCGCGCCGCCTCCAGCAGCACGCGAGAGGACACGCTGGCCCGCGCCACCTTGGCCAGCGCCAGCGCGGCGGCGTTGAGGTCCGGGAGGGCCGGCGGGGTGTACGGCGGCGCGTAGAGCGGCAGCAGCGCGGCCACGCCGCCGGTGGTGTGCCAGAGGGTGAACAGGTAGCCGGCGGCGAGGTCGCGGTTGACGGTGTCCGCTCCCGCCACCTTCTGCTCCATGAACGTGGCCAGCGCGCGCACCCGGGCGGCGCGGGACAGGAACACCTCCATCATCCCCAGGTCCAGGCCGTGCAGCCCGGCGAGCAGGAGGAGGTCCCGGAGCGTGTCCGCGTCCTTCAGGCGGTGGGCGCGGCGGACGGCGGCGAGGTCGGCGGCGAGGACGTCCAGGTCCTCGGCCAGCGCCTCCACCACCGAGTAGAGGTGTTTGTCGGGCCGCGCCGGCTCCAGGTGGGCCGGGAAGCGCTGCAGGATCTGGAGGGGTCGAGTGCTCATGCTTCAGGCGGGGGGGCGTCGGCGTCGATGCCTTCGACGTTGCGGATCCAGGGAACCTCCTGGGGGGTGAGCGTGAGCTCCACGTCGTCGGAGGTGAGCTCGACGCCGGCGGTGAGGTACTCGCCGGAGTAGTGGATCACGGTGACCTGGAACGCGCTGGGGGGGTGGATCAGCAGGCGCAGGTTGGTCGGGTTGATGGTGGTCAGGCTGCTGACCGCGTCGCGGAGCTGGGTCAGCACCTCCACCCGCGCGGCCTCCAGGTCCGCCACCCGGTCGCCGGTGGTCGCCGTCGTCTCCAGGTGGATGGTGGCGCGCACGTCCAGCGCCACCACCTCCCCGCCGATGAGCACCTCCATCGCCCCGCCGTGGGCGGTGTCCACGGTGGGCCGCAGCGTGCCGCCCGGGTAGAGGTTGCGGTGGCGGGGGCCGGCGTCGTCGCCGTGCCAGTACAGGTCCAGCGCCACGTCCTGCACCCCGGGCACGGCCATCAGCGCCGACACCACGCGGTTGTAGATGACCGGTTCGCCCACGCCGGACTCCGCCACCGCGGCGGTGATCGCCTCCTCGCCCGCGGTCTTGAGCGCGCCGCGCTCCTCGGCGGTGAGGGTGGCGGAGGAGGGGACGAGGATGGCCTTCACCACCACCGCGGCGAACATCCCGTCGCCGGCCAGGGTGTCGTCCGGCGGCTGGCCCTCGTTCTCCGGCACCAGGTTCGCGCCGGGGGTGATGGTGGAGGTGCTGCCCCGCACCGCCAGCCGGTGGATGACGCGCACCCCGGCCGGCCGGGTGGACTCGATGATGTCGATGGCGCGGGTGCCGGTGGGGTCGTCCAGCTCGGCGGCCACGGTGAGCACCACCACGCCGGGGCGCTGGATGGCGTCTTCGGTGAGGAGCACGTCCTTCTCGCGGACGCCGGGGAGCGAGGCCAGCTGGTCGGTGAGCGCGCCGATGGTGGCCTGCCCGGCGGACTCCAGCGCGCGGCGGGCGCGGGTGCGCAGCACCTCGTCCGTCTCCACGTCGCCCGCCAGGAGCGTGCCCTGCGGGTTGGACACCTCCTCCACGCCGAGGATGGGCCGGTGGATGACCGTGATGGCGCTCTCCGGCACCACCCCCGCGGTCCCGCTCTGGCGGGCGCGGATGGGCGCCTCCACGGAGAGGTTGCCGCGGTGGAGGGTGCGGTCCTCCGACGTCTCGAACTCCGCCACCGGCGGCAGCGACGTCGACAGGCGCGTGCCGGAGGGGATGAAGATGTCCGCCGGCGACGGGGTGGAGCGGGCGAAGACGGCGGTGCCCAGCGCGTAGCTCCGGTCGCGCCGGGTGATGCCCACCAGCGCCACCAGCTGGTCCAGGTCGCGCCCGGTGGAGGTCTCCAAGAAGCCCGCGCGGTAGACCGCCTCCAGCTGGCGGGAGAGCACCGCGTACTCGCGGGCGAAGCTCTCCGAGAACAGCCGCACGATGCTGCCGGGGTTGCGGTCGTTCAGGCGCGGCTGGGCGCCCGGCGGCGCCTGGTAGTCGTAGTTGACGTAGAAGGCGGTCCCGTCGTCCGGCCAGACCGCGTCCGCCGCCGGCCCGCCGTCCGCGTTGGCCTTCCACTCGACCACGCTGTCGGGGGTCAGCTCGTAGTCGGTGTCCCGGACGAAGCGGTGGTAGGCGCCCTCCACCTGCCCGAAGACGCGCATCGTGCTGGGCACCACCGGGCCCGGCGGGGCGAGCCGGAAGGGCGCGTTCTCGGGGAGGAAGACGAAGCGCTCGCGGGACACCCCGCCGGTGAGCGAGAGGAGGAGGTCTTCCACGAACTGCGCGTACGGCTCGGCGGCGTAGCTCATACCTGCGGCTCCAGGGAGAAGGGCACCACCAGGTTCAGCGGCTTGGGGCCGTCGATCACCTGGACGCTCAGCTCGATGCGCACGGTGTCCCGCGGCGGCTCGTGCTCGGCGCGCACGGTGGCCTTGAGGACGCGCTCGATGCGCGGTTCGTCCGCCAGCGCCTGGAGCACGTACAGCTTGATCAGGTCCCTCGTGCGCTGGACGTTGGGCTCGCCCATCAGCTCGTGGTGGCGGGAGCCGTAGTCGGGGTGGCCCAGCGGGGCGAGCTCGCCCTTGCGCGTCTTCAGCCGGTTGGCGATGGCCTGGGTGAGCGCGTCCACCCCCTCCACCGCCGTGAGGTCGCGCCGGCCGGCCCGCTCCAGCACCTTCTCGTCGTGGAGGTCGGCGTCCTCGAAGTAGCCGCCGCCCCAGGCGTAGTGGAGCTTGAGGTCCCGGCCCATGAAGGGCGCCACCGTCTCCGCGGCCCGCTTCTTCATGGCGACCCCGTGTCGGTGACGAACGGCGCCGCGGGCGGGCCGATGATCTGCAGCACGCCGGGCCCGGAGGGGATCATGTCGCCCACCCGGACCAGGCCCTGGCCCTGCACCAGCACCGAGGTGGAGCCGCCCTGGCCGATGGGGAGCATGTACGGCACCCCGCTCACCGAGTTGATCAGCTGGCACATGCTGCCCACGGTGGCCAGCGGCATCCCGCCCGCGGTGGCGCAGGTCTGGGTGATGACGGTGATCACGCCGGAGTCCGGCGCTCCCGCGGCCCCGGGGTTGAGGATCACCGAGCAACCGATCGTCACGGGCGGACCCGGCACGCGCACCTCCAAGCTCACGACGGACTGAACTGCGTGTTCCCCGCCAGCGACACCGACGGGGCCTTCAGCTTCGCCTCTCCCTGGCCCTCCACCGTGGTGGCCGCGCCCTTGAGCGAGGCGTTCCCGGTGGCCTCCATCTTCAGGTCTCCGGAGGCCTTCAGCTCCACGTTGCCGTCGGCGCTCATCTTGAGGTCGCCGGACGCCTGCACCTCCACGTCGGACTGCGACTGGATGGAGACCTTGCCCTTGGCGCTCACCGTCACGTCGCCGTCCTTGTTCACCACCACCGAGGTGTCGCCCATGGTGACGGTGACCGCCTCGTCCTGGATGGTGAGGGTGCAGCCGGAGGGGAGCTCGATGTGGAGGCGCTTGGCGCCGGAGTCCTCGTCGTCGGGCGGCTTGTAGACCACCTCGTGGAGGTCGCCGGTGGGCGGGTGCGCGGTGTCGTCGTAGATGCAGCCCACCACCACCGGGAGGTTGAGGTCGCCGCCCACGAAGTTGACCAGGACGAGGTCGTTCTCGTTGGGGAGGGCGGAGAGGCCCAGGCGGGAGGTGGCCACCGCCACCCGCTGCAGCTCCACCCCGCTGGAGCGGAGGCGGACGTTCACCTGGTGGTTGTTGGGGCTGTCGTCGCCGTCGTGCGCGTGCACCTGGGTGACGATGCCCAGCTCCGGCTGGCGGATGCGCGCCAGCTCCTGGCGGACAATGGCGCGCAGGGTGGCCATCAGCTCGGTCACGGTCCACCTCCTCCGCCGGCGCTCTCCACCGTGAGGGCGGTGGTGAAGCCGGTGCGGGCGTCCAGGACGTGCTCCACCGCCAGGACGCGCAGGGTGCCCAGGTCCCCGGTGGGGAGGTCCGTCACGTCCACCCGCGAGCCGGGCCGGACGTCGGAGCGGCCCACCAGGAAGAGGTGGCCGCGGACGGCGGCGCGGGCGGCCCGGTCGGAGAGCGCCTGGTTGAGCTGGTCCGCCGCGTCCTTGGTGCGGAAGGCGGCCACGACGCGGGCGCCGGTGGTGCCGTTGGCGGGGTCGCGGGTGAGCCAGTGCCACTTCTCGGAGCCGGCGTCGCTGGCGGCGCCGGAGGCCACCGCGGTGGGGACGGCGGGCGCGGCGCGGGGGCCGGCGTGCCAGGCGAGGACGTCGGCGCCGTAGCGCAAGGTGACGTCCGCGCTGCCGCTCTCGAACGGGGCGAAGCGGAGGCCGCCGTCGGCGCTGCAGCCCACGTCGGCGCCGGTGAGGGCCGCCAGGTCCAGCACGTGGCTCCAGAGGGTGCGGCGGTCGTCCAGGCTGTAGGCGTCCAGCTGGAGGTCGCCCTGCACCTGGTCCACGTCGATGTCGGAGGCGAGGTCCTTGACGATGTCCGCCACGGACTGGGAGACGTAGGTCTGCGAGCGGCGAGCGCGGGAGAGGGCGACGGTGGCGGCCAGGCCGTCCACCACCAGGGCGTCGGCGCCGGCCATCACCTCGGAGACCTCGCCGCTGAACACGACGTCCTCGTCGTCCAGCTCGCCCAGGGAGATCTCCAGGACGTCGCCGGCGGCGGCGTCCTTGAGCTTGCTGGCGGGCCAGAGCGTCAGCTCCGCCGCGTCGTGGCTGCCGGAGAGGCCGAGGGTGATCTTCAGGCGCACCAGCGCCGCCTCCGCCGCGGAGTAGTCCTGGCCGCCGACGGTCAGCACGGCGTTCGGGCGGGAGAGGCTCATGAGCGGAGCCCCTGCGAGTGGGAAGGTCGTCCCGCCGCCTCGACGGAGCGCTCACTGGAGCGGGAGAGGCTCATGGGTCGAGCTCCTCCAGGTCGACGCCCGCCTGCTCCGCCTCGCGGCGCAAGATCCGCTCCAGGCGCCGCGCGAGCTGCGCCTCCTCCAGCCGCTCCGCCAGCACCGCGGGGATGGGCGGCTGCGGCGGCGCCGTCCCGGCCAGCGACACCGGCGCCGGCCCGCGGTGAGCGGCGGGCGCGCGCGCGGCGAGGCCCGCCAACCCTTCCAGCGGGGCCTCCGAAGCGCCGGCCGCGGATGCCGGCGCCGGGACCTCCCGCCGCGGGACCCGCCTGGACGTGCGCGCCAGCGCCCGCTCCAGCGCCGGGCTTCCCACCGGCTTCGCGGCTCCCGGCGGCACCTGCGCGCGCGACGGGGCCGGGCGCGCTTGCTGCGCGCGCGCCAGCAGCGCCGGGCGGTCGGCCTCCGCCTCCGCCGTCACCGGCGTCTGAAGCCCGCTGGTGGCTCCCGCTCGCTCCGCCCGCTTCTCCAGCGCCGCCCGCGCGGCTTCCACCGAGACCCGGCGCTCGCCGCCGGCCGGCGCGGCCATCGTGGCCGCCGCGGCCGCCGCGGCCGCCGCGGCAGCAGGGCGAATCGGCCGCGCCAGCAAGCGGCGCCGCGTCTCTTCCCTCCTGCGTTCGGGCACCGCCGCCCGACTCCGGTCCGCCGCGGGAGCCGCTTCGGCCGCCACGGCGTCCCCGCCGGCGCCCGCGGAGGTGGGCTGTGCCGCGGTCGCCTCCGCCGCGGCGGTCGCGGGCGCCCCCGGCGCCTCGGCCCGCACCGGCGTGTGCAGCGCGTCCCCCGCCCCGGCGCGCGCCGCCCGCCTCGACAGCGCGGCCCTCGCTCCCACCGCCGAAACCACCGCCGGTCCCGCCCCCCGGACCGGCCGCGGCGCCGGCGCGCCCGCCCGCGGCGCCTCCACCTCCGGCCCGGCCATCCTCTCCAGCGCCCCCGCATCCAGCGCCCTGGGCGGCCGCTCCACCGGCGCGGCGCGCACCGGCGCCTCGCGGGGAACGCGCCTCGACGAGGGCCGCACCGGCGCCTCGCGGGGAACGCGCCTCGACGAGGGCCGCACCGGCGCCTCGCGGGGAACGCGCCTCGACGAGGGCCGCACCGGCGCCGCGGGGACCTTCTCCTCGACCTTCCCCTCCACCTCCGGGGCCCGCGGCAGCCGCGGGGCCGGCACCTCCGCCCCGGGCGCCTCCCCCTCCCACTTCGCCAGCACCCGCTCCAGCGCGCTCGCCCCCACGCCCCGTTCCGCCGCCAGCAACGGCGCCACCGCCGCCTGGGCGATCTGCTCCGCCACCTCCAGCTCCGGGTCGAACCCCTGCACCACCCGGCCCGCCCGCTCCAGCGCGCGCACGGCGGCCGCGGGCGCGCCGGCCAGCTCCCACAGCGCGCGCAGCGCGGGCTCGACGGGCGGGGCCACCGTCACTCCTCCCCGCCCTGGCGCTCGCGCGCCAGCATCTCGAGGTACAGCAGCACCTGCCCGATGGTGAGCTCCGAGCACTCCGCCGGAGTCCACCCGAAGTCGCGCGAGAGCACGAAGCACGCCCTCGCCAGCGGCGCCTTCACCGCCTTGTCCAGGTCGTCATCCCCCAGGTCCAACCCGCTGATCTGGTTCACCTGCTTGAGCAGGAACTGCACCAGCCCGGCGGACAGGCTCCCCACCTGCTCCACCGTGAGCTTGGGCGTGACCAGCGCCTGCTGCACCATCAGCACGCTGGCCAGCACCCGCTGCTCCTTGGCGGCGCGGGTGACGCGCTCCACGTCGCGCACCTGGAGCGGCCGGAGCACCACCTCGCCGGCGACTCCGGCGGGCGTCTCCCCGGGCCCCGGGCGCACGACCGACGCGGGGAGGGAGACCGTGAAGGTCCCTCCCGCCCCCGCGAGCAGCTCTTCGGCGGACAGGGTCGCCATGGGCTATGCCGTGGTGTCCTCGACCTTCACCCACAGCGCCCGGAAGGACAGCTTCTCCATCACGAAGTCGTCCTCGGGCAGGTTGTAGCTCCACTCGTCGATCTTCACCCCGGCCACCGTCACCGTGGCGGTGGTCCCCGGCACCGACGGGTTCTCCAGCCGCAGGCTCAGGTTGAACGACGGGCTGACGAAGGTGCCCGCCGGCCGGTTGTCGGCCGCGTCACCCAGCATCAGCTTGAGCAGCGCCCCGTTGACGAAGGCGCGGTCGATGGTGCCGTAGACGTTGACGTTCCCGTTCCGCAGCTCGGTGGGGAACCTCTGCCCCAGCTCGTGGAACGGCTGCACGTCGTTGGTCACCCGCACCGTGACCCCGGTGGCCCGCCCGATGGGCGTGAGCGCGTAGTTGTCGCTGATGGCCTTGGCCTTGTCTCCCTCCGGCCCCGAATCCACCGCGACCGAGATCGTCCCATCCGAACCGCGAAATACCGTGCCTGGCATGTGTCACTCCGAAAAAAACGAAAGAGGATGAAACGCCTCACTCCAGATTCATGATCACCTTGACGAAGTCGATGGAGAACGTCGGCTGGAGCGTCATCGTGACCAGCGCGATGCCGTTGATCTCCTGCTGCCGCGTCGCCGTGACGTCCAGCGTGTAGCCGGTGAGCATCTCGTCCAGCACCATCCCGGAGAGGAACCCGTCCAGCGTGGCCTTGAGCGCCGCGCGCACGCGGGCGTTGTTCAGCCGGCCGATGTACGGGTTGGAGCCCACGCGCACCCCGGCCTTGGCGTAGTCCACGATGCGCCGGACGGAGATCTGCTTGAACGCCCCGTTGTCGGTGGTGATCCCCTTCAGCGCGCGCAGCCCCAGGTCGCGCTTGATGGCGAACACGTTCTTGCCCAGCAGCGCCTTCAGCTCCGCCCGCGTGTACTCCTTGGTCACGCTGACGGCCGGGACCTCCTTGTTGGTGAGGCTGACCTGCACCGGGGTGGAGGCCAGCCGGCCCGCCACCAGCGCCGCGGTGTAGGCCGCCGGGAGGTTCGCGTTGGTGTTGGCGCCGGTCTTCGCCGCGTCGTCCGCCACCATGCCCGGCGCGACGAGGATCAGCCGGCCGGTGGTGCCCGGGACGGTGATGCTGGCCGGGGTGTCGCTGTCCGCGCCCACCACGCCGATGCGCTCGCGCCCGTCCGTCTCGGTGGCGTCCAGGTGCTGCAGCAGCGCCGCGCCCACGCCGAAGTTGGTGGAGGAGCCGGAGTCCTTGCCCGCCACCACCACGATGTTCACCGGCTGGTTGGCCAGCGCGTCCAGGCCGCCCTTGGCGTCCGCCGAGGTGTACGGCACGCCGTCCGTCAGCGTCCCCGCCACCTTCGCCACCGAGTCCGGCAGCGAGCCCTTGGTGGGGTTGTCCAGCGTGGTGGCGTTCACCAGCGCGCTGCCGGCGTTCACGGCGTTGAACAGCACCTCCGCCGTGTTGCCGACGTACTCCTCCTTCTGCTGCCCCAGCTTCAAGGTCAGCGTCACCTGCGTGGGCGACACCAGCGAGTCCGGGGTGAGGGTGACGGTGACGTCGTTGGCCCAGGTGCCCGCCGTCTTCGCCGCCAGCACGAACGTGTTCGTCGTGCCGACCTTGACGTTCCACTTCCCGGTGTTGCTGGCGACGTAGCCGGCCCCGTTGGCCACCCGCACCGCGTACACGGTGCTCGCGCCGCCGTTGAACACCTGCTCCAGCGCCCGCGTGAGGGAGAGCGCGTTCTCCGTGTTGCTGGACGGCCACGCGTCGTAGGCGCCGAAGGTGTCCAGCGCCTCGGAGTAGCTGCCCAAAAGCACCACCTCGCCCACCGGCCCGCGCTTCGCGGTGCCGACCACCCCCACGTTCCCCGTGGAGATGCCGCCCACGCCAATCAGGCCCTCCGCCCGGACGTCGATGTACGTCCCGGGGAGGACCATCTCGCCAATCGTCTCGCTCATCCCTGCGCTCCTCTGGTGAACCTTCGCCGTGCTACGCCAAGTACTCCCTCTTCAATTCGCCGCTCACCCCGCGAGCCCCACGTTCGCCGTGAGCGGGATCTGCTGGATGACGCCGCCCGACGACTCCGGACGGTCGACGTCGTGCTCGAACTTGAACTCGAACCGCGCCTGCCGCCGCCGCCCGTTGGCCGCCGCCGTCTCGGGCGGGCCGATGCTGGTCAGGCTCTGCAGGGCGATGGCCTGCAGCCGCGGCAGGCCCTGCTTCGCCGCCGGGTCCAACAGCGCGTCCAGCACGCCGTCCGCCAGCGCCTGCGCGTCCCCCGGGGTCGCCGCCAGCACGTCCACCCGCAGCACCCCGTTCAGCCGCTCCACCCGCCGCTCCCACTGGCCCAGGAAGTACGTCGCGTGCGCCGTCCCCGTGCCCGGCAGCGCGGTGGCGAAGGTGAGGATGCCGGTCTGCGCGTCCGGCAGCACCTGCAGCCCGGTGGGCGCCACCGACACCACCGGCCGGTTGGTCCCCGCCACCGTCACCGCGAGGTCCGCCCCGGCGAGCGGCGCGTCCGTCGTCCCGTCGCTGTGCACCAGCCCGCCGTGCGGCAGGGTGAGCTGCAGCCGGTCGCCGCTCAAAAGCGAGAAGGTGTGGCCGGGGTCGTCGGGCAGGTACGGCGACGCCAGGTCGATGTCCGCGGACCACGCCAGCGCGCCGTTGCGGATGACGGCCCCCTGGTCGCCCAGCCCCACGGACGGGCGCACCGCCTGCTCCAGGGAGAGCACCACCGCCGGCAGGTCCAGCGCCACCACCGGCTCCGCCATCGCCACCTTGGGCGAAGGCGAGAGGGCGCGGCCGTCCAGGAAGGTCTTCACCGCGGCCAGGAAGGAGATCTCGACCGCCATGGTCAGGGCCCTCCCGGCGGTTCGAAGCGAAGCGCCCGGAAGGCGGCGTTGTTGGCCAGCGCGCCGCGGTTGAACAGCGTCCAGAACTCGTCCACCCCGTTGGCGGTGGCGACGTCCGGGAAGTCCTCCAGCAAGGCGCCGTCCGCCGGGTTGACCGCCTTGATCACCGCGCCCAGCACGAAGGCCTTCCCCCACGGCGCGGGCTGCCCCGGCACCGGGTCCGCCGGCACCGTGGGCGTAAGGTTGATCCGCGCCATCTTCCAGCCGCGCGGCGGGATGGCGTTCACCGCCACGGTCCCGCCCACCTGGGTCCACGGGGAGGTGTGGCCGGGCACCGGGATCCGGTACAGCGCCACCTGCGCGTTGATCGGCACGATGCCGCGGTTGTGCACGCGCACCCAGACGGCGTTGTCTCCCTGGTGCACCCGGTCGCCCCGCCGGGCGTCGTTGAGGTCCTTGAACGGCCCGGCGGTGGGGTCGTCGGCGTTGCCCGCGGTGGTGATGGCGTCCGCCGCCGCCTTGGTCATCACGATGATGTCCGGGCTGCGGCCGCCCCACGCCACCGAGCCGCGAGGGCCCACGTCGTCCAGCCCGTCGCGGATGGAGATCCGGTCCGGGGTCACCGGCAGGATGCGCAGGGCCGCCTTGCGCTCGCCGTTGACGTAGTCCCGCGCCACCCCCGACGGCAGGGGGGCCAGCTCGTCCGAGAGGCAGCGGCAGATCGCCAGCAGCGCCACGTTGCGCTGGATCTCCAGCGGGCAGATGAACGGGATGCGGAACACCCGCGGCTGCCCGGGCAGCACGTCGGCGGTCTGCTCGGCCAGGAGCCTCCAGGGCAGCGCCGGGTCGCCCGGGAAGTTGAACCCGGCGAGGGGAGGCGCGGTGGCCCCCGCCCCCGCGTCCGCCGCGTAGAGGAGGACCTGGACGTTGTCCGCGCGGGCGTAGCCTCTGTTGTGCACCTGGACGTAGGCGATGTTGGTGTCGCCGGAGATCGGCTTCTCGCAGACGAACTGCTCGTCCAGCTCGCAGCCGTCCGGGCTGTGGCCGAACCGCTCCGACTGCAGGTACGCGGTCCGGTCCTGCAGCTCCGGCGCGTTCACCAGGATGTCGATGGAGTGCTCGCCGTTCAGGTGCGCGGTGGCGCCCGGCGGGAGCCGCGGGTCGTCCGGCAGCGGCTGGCCCTTGGGCGCGGGCCCCGTGTAGCGGCGGCCGTCGTCCACCGCGTGCTTGCGGATGACCAGCTTCACCGCCGGGACCTTGAACTCCGGGTAGGTGGCGTAGCTGGACGCGTCGATGCCGCGCAGGCTGGCCTCGAAGGCGCCGCGCCCGAACGTGGCGGCGCGCAGGGTCAGCGTCCCCCGCACCACCTCCAGGTCGCTCACCGGGAGCGGCCCCAGCCCCCGGTTGAACGTCTTCCAGGTGGGGTTGGCGGAGGTGGCCGGCGTCCCCGCGTTGTAGACCGGCAGGTTGCGCGCCACCCAGACCCCCACCCAGGTGCCGATGTAGAGGATGCGCTCGTCGGTGGGGTGGAACGCCAGCGAGGAGATCGGGATGTCCGCCAGGCCGGTGCCCTGCAGGCTGAACCAGCTCTGGCCGCCGTTGTGCGAGAGCACGATGCGGGGGGTCGCCTGGTACGCCGCCGCCGCCACCACCTTGGTCTTGGTGGGGTGGACGGCGATGGACGACACCCAGGGAGCGGGGCCGCCGAACGGGTTGCGCTTGACCCACGTCCCGGCCGGCGCCCCCGGCGAGAAGAGGTCCCCCGTCCCGGTGCCGACGTAGATGTCGTTGTTGCTGGCGGACCCGGGGACGAACGCGAACGCGCCCGTCTCGGTGTTGACGCCGGTGAAGGCGCCGGTGGCCACCGGGTTGAAGACCAGGGGCGTGGCGCCGGTGCTCACGTACGCCGCGTTCACCGCCGCCACCAGCAGCCGGTTGGCGGTGACCTGGTCGTTCAGCACCAGCGACCGGAACACGCCGGTCCCCGAGCCCGGCGGGTACGGAGGATTGGGCAGCGGCGGGTTGACGTTGAAGAAGGCGTCCGTCGTCCGCATCGTGTTGTTGGGCGGCGGCACGTCCGGGAGGACCTGGGGATGGCCCCCGCCCGCCGCCGCCGCCACCCCGAGGGTGACCAGCGACTGCGCGTTCTGCCACGTGCAAAACGCCTGGCGCTGGTTGTTGGGTTGCCAGGCCAGCGCCGCGCCGTCGCCGCCGAGCACGTGGTACCAGGTCGGTCCGCCGAAGCTGAAGTACGTGCCGTTGTCCTGCAACCCCACGCCCAGCAAGGTGGGGAAGACGGGGTGCGAGGTGACGTCCACGGCCTGGCCGGCGAGGATGCCGTAGCTCCGCTTGCGCCAGCTGAACGGCGCGCTCCAGGCGGTGGTGACGGAGACCCCGCCGTCGTCGCCCACCCAGAGCCGCGGGTTGGCCAGGCCGCCGTCCCGGCTGTCGATGACGAGGGCGTGGACGTCCCCGTGCTCGCCGCGGGTGGGGAACTCGCGGCCGAGGGTCCAGTTCAGCGCGATCGTCCAGGTCTGCCCCGCGTTCTGGGTGATGCACACGTTCACGTGCCCGCACGCCACCCAGGTGGGCTGGTTGGGGTGCACCACCAGCGTCAGCGCGTACCAGCCGATGCCCCGGCCCGGGGCGGAGTCCACGGGCCAGACGGCGGCCGGCGGGTTGGGCGGGCGGGGCTGCGAGAAGCTCACCCCGTTGTTGGAGGAGGCGTACAGGCCCTGGGGATAGCGGTTGCCGCCCGCGCTGAGCTCGTCCTCCACCCACGCGTAGGCGGTGTTGAGGTTGTTGGGGACGGCGATGGCCACCTTCACCCGGCCGATGCGGGTGGCCGCCGCGCCCGCGCTGGTGGTCAGCGCGCTCAGGCCGGCCCAGGTGGTCGTGTTGTGGCCCCGGTCGTAGACGCCGCGCCGCACGCCCTGGTTGCGGATGCCCGCCAGCAGCACCAGCTTGTGGGCCACGTCGGTCGGGTCCCGGCAGAGCGCCACGTCATCCACCTGGACGCCGGCGGTCAGCTCCTGGGTGGCGGACTTGTTGTTGAAGCGCCACAGGCCGCGCTCGCAGGCCACCCAGCAGGTGCGGGCGTTGAGCGGGTCCACCACGATCTTCGTGTAGTGGTCCGCGTCGCCGTCGCTGCTCGACCCGGCGTCGGCGAGCTTCTCCCAGGTGGTGCCGCCGTCCTCGGACCGGTACAGGCCGATGCCGCCGATGTAGCCGGTGTGGGCCTCGCCGGTCCCCACGTAGATGGTGTTGCGGTTGGAGGGCGCGACCGCCAGCGCGCAGATGGGGACGATGCCGACGGTGTCGTCCGCCAGCGGCGCCCAGGTGTTGCCGTCGTCCGTGGTCCGCCACAGGCCGCTGCCGGAGGTCCCCGCGTAGAAGGTGGAGGGGACGGCCGGGTCCTGGACCAGCACGCGCACCGCGCCGCCCACGTTGCGCGGGCCCAGCGGCGTCCACCCGTCCGCGCCGTCGTCCTTGTCCGCGTCCTTGGTCGCCTGGATGGCCGCGGCCCATTGCTGGGACAGCGTGGTCATGCTGTCCACGGGCGTGCCCAGCCGGCGCATGAGGTCGGCGCCGCGCTCTTCCCGCGCCTCCAGCTCCTCTGTGTCTTCCTGCTCGCCGTTCTCATCGGGCACCGCGCTCACCTCCTTTCATCGGTCCAGGTCCAAAAGGGTCATCGTCCTCAGGGCGCCAGGTTGGTGGGCGCCTTGAGGTCCAGCAAGAACGCCAGCGCCTGGGACAGCTGCAGGTTGGACGCCTGGGCTCCCGCGGGCACCGCCGCGTTGGTGGCGTCCGCCGCCGCCGGGTTGGCCACGTTGGTCTGGGTCACCCGCGACAGCCACTGGCGCAGCACCGGCACCCAGCCCTCCGCGTTGGCGGTGGGCTCGCCGGCGGTGACCACCCGGTCGCCCTTCCAGTCGGCCTCCGGCGGCTGCGGGTTGGGCATCGCCGCGTCGTAGTCGGCCGCGGCGCCCTTCTCCGTCCGGGCGCCGCCCGCCACCAGCATCCGCCACTCGTTCAGCCGGCGGCGGTCCAGGCTCCAGTTGCGGAACACCTGGTAGACCTTGGCCACCGCGGGGTCCACGGCGGCGCCGCCGGCGGCCGCGTGCGCCCCGGCCAGCGACGGCACCGTGCGCCGCTCCACCGGCAGCAGGTGCGGCGCCATCCCCATGCACAGCAGCGCCGCGAAGTCCGCCGCGAAGTCCATCACCGTGTCGCCGTCCACCGCGGCCACGCCGGTGGCGGCGGCGACGTAGCGGTAGCCCTCCAGCCGCTCCTGGCGCGAGGCGATGCGGCTGTAGATGGCGCCGTCCAGGTCGGAGTCGAACTCGTCGGCGACGGTGAGCCGGGTGTCCGAGGCGATGGCCACCACCTCGCGCAGCTGGTGCCCCACCAGGATGAAGTCGCCGGGGGAGAAGTAGCCCCGGAAGCGGGTGCCGGTCCCGGTGACCTCCTCGTCGTCGGAGGTCAGCGTGCCCGGCCCAGGAGAGAGCTCGTCGTTGGGGCCCAGCCGGAGGTACTTGTCCGCGTTGGTCACGTTCGGGTCGAACGGGGCGGAGATCTCCAGCGACGTGTCGGAGTGGATCTGCGTCACCACCCGGGCGCTGTTGGCGACGGCGATCTGATCGCCCACGTCGAAGAGGAAGCCGAACATGGTGCCGGTGCCGGTCACCGTGGTGCCGGCGCTGGTCACCTTGCCCGGGCCGGGGACCAGCTCCTCCTGCGGGTTGCCCACCGCCACCGGCCCGCGCTGGCCGAAGCGGATGGCCTGGTACGGCTTGTCCGCGTGACGCAGCACGTAGGCGGCGTCGCCTTCCGCCTTCTTCAGCTTGGTGAACTTGGCGACGTCGTCCGGGTAGCCCTTCTCCTCCTCGTCCTCGTCGATGTCCTCCGAGAAGAGGGCGCCGGTGGGGAGGAAGGTCTCCTTGGCCGCGTCGCCCGGGAACACCACGATGGCCTTCAGGTTGGTCACCTGGGTCTCCAGGTAGACCTTCAGGTCCTGCACCGTCACCGGCACCACCGGCGCCGGGACCACCACCCGGCCCGCGGTGCCGGCCTCGTTGGTGGCGAAGACCAGCTGGCGCTGCTCGCTGCGGACGTACAGGTCGGCGGCGCCGTTCCACCACAGCTTGAGCAGCGGCCGGCGCGCGGACGGGTAGAACAGCTGCCGCGCGGTGGGCGCGTTCTGCGCCGGGTCGTGCCCCAGCGTGCTGTCGTCGAAGAGGCGGACGTAGTGCGGCCGGTCCGCGGGGAACGGCTTGGGGAGCTCGGGGATCTTCGCGTCGCGCAGCTTCTTGGGGGCGATGATCCAGATCGCGATCAGGATCGCGCTGAAGATCAGCATCCCCAGCACGTAGAAGATGACGCCCAGGATGTCGCCCGCGTTGGAGTGGCTCTCGTCCGCGGCCTTGTTGGCGAGGAACGAGGCCAGGCTCCCCAGCCCGGCCACCACGATCAGGAAGATCACCATGAAGGCGGCCCAGATGATGAAGGGCAGGCCGTACACGCCCAGGGCCAGGCCCCCCTGCATCTTGGCGGCGTCCCGCCCCAGGTTGGCCGCGCCGATGATGGTGAACACCAGCGGGATGGAGACCAGCGGGCCGAAGAGGAAGACCCAGCGCACCCAGGGCGGCAGGTCCTGGTCGCTCACCCCCACGGTGGCGAAGAAGGCCACCGCGGCGATGAAGTTGAGGATGGCGAAGGCCAGGCCGGACCCGGTGAGCCCCTCGATGCCCTTGGTGGAGAGGCTGGCCGCCCAGGCGCCGTAGATGATGGGGATGATGGTGCCCACCGCCAGCGGGAGGGTGACGATCTCGAACCAGGCGCGCTCGCCCACCTCGGACAGCTCGTGGGTGAAGAAGTCCCGGCTGTGCGGCAGCGCCCCGGACAGGGCGATGGCCAGGGACAGCGGGACGATCATCGGCGTCAACATCCCGAACCAGTTCCCGTAGCTCCAGCCGTAGCCGATGGAGAGGATGCCGTGGCGGTACAGGTGGTACCCGTCCTTGATGAAGTCCACGGTGAGCGGCGGCGGCTTGCGGTCCAGGAACTTCTGCTCGAAGTCGCCGAAGCCCTTGGGCCGCTGCTCGGCGCTCCGCGCCTGGTAGAGCATGTCGAGGGTTTCGGTGTACGCGGCGAAGAAGACCTCCGGCACCTCGTCGCGGGTGGGCCACCACTTGTCCCAGTCCTGGCCTTCGCGCGTGCTCCGCCGCAGCAGCAACCGCTGGGCGACCGCGGCGTCGAGGGACGCCTCCCCGCCCGCGTGGCTGAACTTGGCGCGGCTCTGGTTGCCCAGGTGCCACTCCAGGTCGTGGATGAACGGGTGCGAGATGACGTCGCCGGCCACGTGGCACAGGTGCCCCAGCACGTAGGCCCGCATGTTGGCCATGTCGCCGTCGGTGGCGCGGGGGGGATTGGCGGCGCGGTGGTTGGAGATCTGGTTCCAGAACTCGATGGCGAAGTCGGTGGTCCGGGCCACCACCGGCTCGCGGTTCTCGTCCGGGTTGCCCTTGTGGACGGTGTCGAACACCCAGCCCTGGCCGCGGGCGAAGAGCGCGGAGAAGGCGGTGATGTCCGGCCCCATGGACCCCATCACCGAGTACGGCGACACGCCCAGGCCCAGCGGCGTGGCGTACACCGCGCCCTCGGGGAAGATGACCCCGCGCTGGGCGAGCGTGGTGTCCGACATCATCTTGTAGGCCGTGTCGGCCAGCCACATCACCCGGTGCTCGAGGTCCGTCTTGGCGCCGGCGCGCAGCAGCTTGGCGTTGAGCTGGTCGTGGATGGTCTTCAACCGCTCCCGCGCCATCAGCATGATCGTCTTGTGGGTCAGGACGGCTGGCACTTGGTCACCCCACGCTCACGGAACCGCCGCTCGAAGAACCGCTCCCGGGCGCCGGCAGCGCCTGCTGCAGCCGCTCCAGCGCCTCGGCGGTCCGGTCCAGCCCGGTGTCGATCTGCGCGCCGATGCTGTCCAGCGCGTCCAGCACCGGGTCCAGGAGGCTCTCGAGGTTCAGCGCCTCCAGCGCCTTGATCACGTCGTCGTAGATGCGGATGGGCGCCTCCAGCAGCTCCTCGCCGCTGAGCTTGCCGAGCACCCGGTGCGCCGCCGCCACCAGGTCGTCGATCAGCTGCTGCAGGCCGAGGAGCGGGTTGAACGCCAGCAGCTTCGCCTTCAGGTCGTCGAACGAGGACAGGGTGGGCGCCAGCACCGTGCCCGGCGCGAGCGAGGCGATCTTCCCGCGCAGCTCCAGGTAGACCGCCTGCAGCCCGTCCTGCAGGGGCTGGAGGTCGAAGTCGGCGACGATCTGCTGCACGTCCGCGATGCCGGCCTGGATGGGCGCGGCGAGCTGGTCCAGCAGGCCGTTCACCCGGGCGCGCGCCGCGTCCAGCACCGGGGTGAAGATGCCCGCCAGCCGCTCCGGGGTGAGGATGGCCAGCACCCCGCGCACCGCGTCCTTGAGCGACCCGTCCAGGCCGGGGATGCCCAGCATGCGGAACAGCGACTTGATGAAGTCGCGCACCCGCTGGAGCGGGGCGAAGGCGGCCCCCAGGCCCTCCATGGCCACGTCCACCGCGGACAGGCCCACGCTCCGCAGCGCGTTGGACTCCGCCGCCGCGTCCTGGAGCAGGCCCAGGTAGCGCTGGCGGTTGGCGGAGAGCGCGCCCAGCCGCCGCTCCAGGTCCAGCCCGGTGAGCGCCGAGGTGAGCGTGGTCTTGGCGGCGCCCGCCGGCAGGCCGCCCACCGCGTCCCGCAGCGCCTGCGCCCTGGTCCCCAGCCGCGTGAGCAGGCCCTGCAGGTCCAGCGCCTGGACCTCGGCCAGCGTGGCCTCCACCGCGGCCGCGGTGCGCTCCGCCCGCCCGGTGAGCGCGGAGACGCCGCCGTCGCCCTCCAGCCAGCCCAGCACCACGTCGAAGGTCCAGGGGTGGATGCGCAGCCCGGCCCCCTGGAGCAGCGAGGAGAACAGCGCGCCGAAGGCGCTCCCCAGGCGGAAGTCCGGGGCGCGTTCGAACAGCGCGTTGGCCTCCGCCATCGCGGCGGTGAACACCTTGAGGAGGTCCACGTCCAGCTTGGCCCCCAGCGCCTTGGCCTGGGCCACCAGCGCGTCGACGGAGGGGCCCCACTGGTCCAGCTTGATGGTGTCGATGACCTGCTGGCGGGCGGCGGTGACCCGCGCCTCCAGCGGGGCTATCAGCGCCGCGGGCGAGTACTGGTCCACCGCGGTGAGGATCTCCGCGAAGGCGTCGTCCACCGGCTGGAGCAGCGCGTGGAGGTCGAAGTCGTCCAGCGCGCCCTTCACCTGGTCGATGGCGTCCTGCACCGGCTGCAAGGAGAGCTTGGGGACGAATTCGTCGATGGCGCTGCCCACCTGCCCCAGCGCGTTGTTGATGTCCGGGATCTTCGTGCGCGGGTCCAGGACCTTCACCTGTGCGACCAGCTGGTCGTACTTGTCCTGCAGGTCGCTGACCGCGTCCATCAGCGGGCCGCGGAGCAGGAACGCGCCGGTGTCGGGGTCGATCTGGAACCAGCCCTCGACGGTGGTCTTCACTCCCTCCACGTCGATGGCGCGGATGGGGGCGGCGGCGGCGTCCACCTCCTGCTTGATGTTGTCCGGGAGCAGGTCCAAAGGCAGCGCCTCGAACACGTCGGCGGTGGTGCCGATGACGTCCACCGCGGTGTCGAAGTAGGGCGTCATCTGCGCCTGGGCGATGGTGTTCGCCAGCCCGCGCACGTTGTCCGCCACCTTGCCGATCACCTGGTCCAGCTGCAGCTCGTCCAGCAGGTCCGCCGCGCCGTCCAGCACCCCCAGCACGTCCCGCTTGAAGTCGTCGATCGCCTTCTCCGCGTTCGCGATGCCGGTCTGCACCGGAGGGACGACGAGGTGGAGCGCGTCCTCCACGTGGTCCACGAGGTCCCCGATGAAGTCCAGCACCTGGTTCACCGGCGCCAGCACCGACTGCACCGTGTGGACGATGCTGTCGAACGGGAGGGACGCCACCGCCTGGCGCACCGTCTCCAGCGCGGAGCGGATGGACGCCACCACGCGGTCCAGCGCCTCCGCCACCTTCTCCACCGGCGCGGTCACCGCGGTCAGGCCCTTGGTGAGCGGGTCCGTCACCACGGAGAAGTCCATGGCGGTGACGGCGTCCGCGATGTCCTCCGCCTTGTCGTGGAGGAAGTCGAGCAGGGCGTCCAGCTGCATCGCGGGCCCGGCCGGCGGCTGCAGGCGGAGCAGCGGGTCCAGCGAATCCACCAGGCCCTGCACCGCGGCGCGGACGGGCCCCATGTCCACCGAGGAGAGCACCCCGGCGGCCTGGGTCACCTCGGCGCGCATCTTCGTCACGTCCAGGTGCACCAGGGTGGCTTCGCCGAAGCCCAGGGACCTGGAGAGCAGCTCGTCCAGGTCGGACAGCCGCCTGGACAGGGATTGGATGGCCTGGGTGGCGGCGTCCACCTCCGCCGGGTTGGCGGTGTCGAGCGCGCTGATGAAGCTGGCCAGGTCCTGGCTGCCGGTCCCGAACGCGCTCTCCAGCCCCGCCACCGCCGCGTTCACCGTCTCCGGGGACATCTGGTCCTTCATCACCCCGGTGAGGCGCTCCGCCTCCGCCAGCGACGACTCCAGCGCCATCAACGCCGCCAGCGCGCGCGCGGCGCCCACCGCGGCGGGGACGGCGCCCAGCACCTTGCCCGCCGGGCCGCTCAGGCTCCCCCCGGCCACGCCGAGCACGGTGCGGATCAGCCCGATCAGCCCCTGCAGCTCCTGCGCGCCCTGCACCAGCGACAGCAGCCGCTCCACGGTGCCCAGGAAGCCGCCCTCGCCGGGGCCGCTCAGCTCGGTCTTGAAGCGGTCCGCCAGGTCCTGCAACTGCTGCAGGAGGTCGCCGCCGGTGATCTGCTCCACCGCGGCGAGCGCGGTCTCCACCGGGCGGATGAGGTCGCCCGCGCCGGGGATCTGCGCCACCAGCGGGAGGATCTGCCCGGCCATCTGCTCCACCGCGCCGGCGATGCCGGAGGCGTCCACCTGCGAGGCGCCCTGGGTAGCGCCCTCCAGCTGGTCGTCGGTGGTGGGGACCTGGACGCCGTGCAGCGCGCCGCCCGGGCTGGTCAGCGTGTTGAGCGACCCGGTGAGGACGGAGACCACGGAGCTGATGTTCAGCTCGCCGGTGAGCTCCGTGATCTTGCGAGGCGCGGGCACGGGTGGGGCTCCCTAGAACAGGTCCGACAGGTCCGTCAGCAGGTCCGCCGCGCCGCCCAGGCTCTCCTTCAACGAGTCGGAGGCCGTCTTCACCGGCGCGAGCAGGTCGCCCACGTCGGGCACGTCCGCGGTGATCGCCGGGAGGTCCAGCATGTCCAGCCCGAGGTCCGCCAGGAGGTCCAGCTCCGCGTCCAGCTCGGCGCCCAGCTCCATGGCGGGCGGCTCCGGCGGCTCGGTGTATTCGCGCAGGACGATCCGGTAGCGGAAGACGTCCGGGACGGCGGCGGCCTCCTCCAGCTCCAGCTCCTCGATCAGGACCTGCTCGAGCTTGGACTCCTTGACGATGTCCGCCACGAAGTCCACCGGGGACCCGTCGAGGAACTTCTCGCGCAGCTCCTTGAGGAAGTCGTCGCGCGCCTCGTCACCCACCAGCGACCCGACGATCTCCACCGCGATCGCGCCGCGCCCCAGGTCCTGGTGCAGGTCGCCGGAGAGCCCGGGCACGGGGAGGGCCGCCAGCCTCCGGGATTCGAGTGAAGCGATGCGCTCGATGCGCGGCGGCTGCCACGAACCGATCATCGGGCTGACGAGCAAGGAAGGGCCCCCTCGGGCAGGGGACCCTAGTCACGGGGACATCCGCCTTGCACGGGTTTTCTCCCGCCGCGCCGGGTCAGAGATCCGATCTCGTGACCTGCCTCACGCCCGGTAGAGTCCGCGGATGCTCGCGCCGATCGAGACCACCCGGTTGTGGCTCCGCCCGCTCACCTTGGCCGACCTCCCGTTCCTCGTCGCGCTGAACGCGGACCCGGTGGTGGCGCGCCACCTGGCGACGGGGAAGCCTCGAACCGAGGCGGAGACGCGCCAGTGGTTCGACAAGACGATGGCCTGGTACGAGCAGGACGGCACCGGCCACCGCGGCGTCGTGCTCAAGGACGGGGACCGGCTGGTGGGCCGGTGCGGGCTGCAGTGCATGGAGGTGGAGCTGGACGCGGCGCGCCCGCGCGCCTTCTTCGGCCGCGCGTCGGCGCCGCCCGGCGTGCGCGCGGAGCCGATCCTCGAGCTGGGCTACGGATTGGTGCCCGAGGCGTGGGGGAAGGGGATCGCCAGCGAGGCGTCGCGGCGGATGCGCGACGAGGGGTTCGCGCGAGGGGAGGCGAAGCTGATGTCCGTCATCCACGCGGACAACGCCGCGTCCATCCGCGTGGCGGTGAAGAACGGGCTCTCGCTCGCCGGTGAGCTGGAGTTCCTGGGCCGGGTGTTCCTCCGCTACGAGATCACCCGCGAGGAGTGGCAGGCGCTGCCGGCGTGACGTGAGATGATGCCGGTTCGTTTTTGGGGAGGACGTCCGCATGCGCCGACTGCTGGCCCTGGGGCTGCTGATGGGATGTGGGGGCGCGCCGGGGAGGGTCATCGGCTGGTCGGACAACCTGAACGGCATCGAGCCCGGCCACACCATTGGCGAGGTCTACGAATTCAGCTGCCCCGGCGGTGGCCAGACCGGGGCGACCGTGTGGGGGACGGACGTCTACACGGACGACTCGGCCATCTGCCCGGCCGCGGTCCACGCGGGGAAGGTCAGCACCTACAACGGCGGGAGCGCCAGGGTGGAGGTGCTGAGCGGGCAGCAGGGCTACACCGGGAGCACGCGCAACGGCGTCACGTCGCTCGACTTCGGCGCCTACCCGGGGAGCATCCGGTTCCGCTGAGGCCGACGCTCAGTCCCCGAGAACCCAGGGGACGCTGATGCGGCGGCCTGCGGCCACGGTCGATCGGGCTCAGCGCAGCTTGCGCGCCAGCCGGTCCCACGCCGCGTTGGGGACCATCCGCAGCGCGCGCATGGTGGGCCGCCACTGCCAGGGGATGACGAACTCGCGCGCCTCGTCGAGGATGGCGCGGCCAATGCCCTCCACCGCCGCGTCCGTCTCCATCAGGAACGGCATCCAGAAGGTGTTGTTGGCGGTCATCTCGCTCTTCACGTAGCCGGGGTGGATGGCGCTGACCGCCACCTTCGTCCGCGCCAGGTCCGTGCGCAGCGACTCGCAGAAGGTGGCCAGGTACGCCTTGCTGGCGCTGTAGCCCGCCATCAGCGACATCCCGCGGTAGGCGGCGATGGAGGAGACGCCCACCAGGTGGCCGCGGTTGCGCTCCACCATCTTGGGGAGGACGGCGCAGAGGGTGGCGGCGGCGCCGGTGACGTTCACGGCGATCATCTGCTCCACCACCTCCCACTGCATCTTCTTCGCCGGCGTCGCCGTGCCGATGCCCGCGTTGGCGACGACCAGGTCCAGCCCGCCGCATTCCTCGTCGACCTTCCGGATCTGCTCGATGGTCTCGCGCGACCGGCACACGTCCATCACCACCGCCTCCAGCTTGCCGCCCGCGCGGGTGACCTCGTCGCGCAGCGAGGCCAGCTCCGCCTCGCGCCGCCCGCAGGCGTAGACGCGGGTGCCGCGCCGGGCGAACCACGCGGCCAGGCCGCGGCCGATCCCGCTGCTGGCGCCGGTGATCAGCGCGTTCTCGTATTTCTCCGCCATGGTGTGCCCTCGGGCGTAGCGGCTACCTGACTGGACGGGGGAACGTCAACGGATCGGCGCGGGGATGGGGTACATCTCGTCCACCACCTCGTGGTGGAGCAGGCCCATCGCCTCGCGCTGGATGATGAAGTACCAGCGGTGCAGCTCGGCCTCGGCGCGCAGCTCCTTGTGGCGCTCGACGGAGCGGGCCCGGTCCGGCGAGCCGGGGGCGGGAAGCTTCGCCTCCAGCGCGCGGAGCTCGGTGATGGCGTTCTCCAGCCGGCCCGCCACGCGCTTCAGCGCGGTGGCCTTCTCCTTCCGGAGCTCGACCTCGATGGCGAGCGTGCCGCCGATGGGTTCCCCACGAGGAGCCATGCACCGCAAATGGTAATGGACGCCCGGCGGGCCGTCCGCCGCGCCCATCAGGCCGGCTACTGCGCCCGACGCCTGAGCCTCGATCGACCGCGGCCGCGGGCTTCGGGGGGCTCAGGGGTGGGCGGCCAGCCAGTCGGCGGCTTCGCGGTGGACGCGGCCCAGGGGGGCGATGCGGGTCGCCTGCTCGGCGTCCGCGGCGAGCTTGCGGGCGCGGTGCTTGTCCCCGCCGCCCTCCCAGAGCGCGCGGGCGAGCGCGAGCATCCCCTCGGCGCTGGAGATCATCCCCATCCCGGCGGCGGTCCTGAGCGCCAGCGACCGCTCCAGCGGGGCGACGGCCTCCGCGGGGCGTCCGAGGGAGATCAACGCCATCCCGATGTTGTCGAGCGAGAAGCTGAGGTCGGCCAGCTCCTTGCCGCCGAAGGCCTTCTCGCGCATCGCCAGGGTGCGCCGGGCCTCGTCGAGCGCCTCCTGGTAGCGCCCCTCCACCTGGTAGGAGGTGGCGCGGATGTCGCTGGCCTCGATGACGTAGAGCGGGTTCGGGGTGTCCGGTGAGGACCAGTAGCGGACGGCGGCGTCGATGTGCGTGCGCGCCTCGCTCGACTGCCCGGCCTCCACCAGCACGCGAGCCAGCAGGTAGTGCAGGCGGGCGGAGCCCTGGTGCTTCTCGCCGTACAGGTCCACGGTGAAGGCGAGCGCCTCGCGCGCGAAGCGGGCGGACTCGTCGATGCGGCCCAGCTCGTACAAGGCGTCCGAGCGGTGGGAGTAGTAGTAGATGCGGGCCGGGTCGTCGGCGCGGTTGCGCTTGGCCAGGAGGCGCTCCATCTGGTCCAGCGCCGCCAGCGCCTCCGTCAGCCGGCCCTCCTCCAGCCGGACCTGCGAGACGATGTGGGCGGTGAACAGCTCCACGTCGACCATCGGGGTGCGGTCGGTGATCGCCTTGGCGACCTCCAGCCAGCGATCGGCTTCCTCGTACTGGGTGAAGGTGTGGCCCAGCCCCCAGGCGAGCCGGGCGGCGGCGCGGGCGCGGATGGCCTCGGCGCGGCCGCGCTCGGCGGCGATCACCGCCCGGAAGTAGGCGTTGCGCGCGCCGGGGCCGTTCCCGAGGCGCTCGTAGGACGAGCCCAGGGCCAGGGAGACGGCGGCCTGGAGCGGGGCGAAGCCGGTCTTGTCCGCCTCGGCGGCGAGCGCCTCCGCGTCCGGCCCGGCGCGCGGATCGCCGGTGGCCTCCTCCGCGCTCACCCGCGCCAGCCGGGCGGTGAGCTCGTCGATGCGCTGGCGCACCGGGCCCTCGTCCGGGGGCGGGATGGGCGCGCTGAGCGCCTCCGCCTCCCCGCAGCCGGAGACGCCGGGGAGGTCCAGCACCGCCTGGATGGACTTCCTCACCGCGCCGGCGCTGGCGTGGCGGAGCAGGTCCACCATCGCCGCCGCCTCCTGCCGGCGCGCCTCCAGGCAGGCCAGGCGGAGCGCGCCCAGCTGCCGCGCCTGGGTGCCGCGGCGCATGGCCTGGCACGCGTCGCGGTAGGCGACCTGCCAGCGCTCGGCGTACGCGTCGAGGAACCGGGCGGCGCGCTCGGCGGCCTCGGCCTGGCCGGGGGCGGCGGCGGCGAAGGTGGGAGCCAGCCAGGAGCGGTCGGACGGGCTCCAGGTGGAGGCGATGCTGGCGGCGGCCGTGGTGCAGGAGTCGTCGCCCAGCCGGACCGCGGCGGTCGCGCCGGCGACGGCGAGCACCGCGACCAGGCCCACGTGCCAGGGGCGCAGCGGGCGCGCGTCCTTCTCCAGCGCCTGGAGCAGGGGTGGGATGGAGGGCCAGCGCAGGCCGGGGTCGGCCTGCAGGCCGCGCGCGAGCCTTCGGAGGAGGCGGCGGGGTGGGCGGCGGCCGGCGGCGGGCGCGGGGAGGCGGGCGATCTGCGCGGAGGTGCTGCCGCGGGAGCGCCGGCGCTGCGGGGGGCCGCCGGCGACCTGGGGGTCGACGGAGATCTGCCGGGAGAGGGCGGCGGGGCGGACGCCGCAGAGGGCCTCGTAGGCGGTGACGCAGAAGGAGAACACGTCGGAGCGGGCGTCGACGGGGCGTCCGGACGCCTGCTCGGGGGACATGTACTCGCGGGTGCCGACGACGTGGCCCTCCTCGGTGACGGACTCGTCGAGCGCGGGCTCCGGCATGGGGGAGTTGGCGGAGACGGTGGGCAGCTCCTCCAGGGGGCGGGCGAGGCCGAAGTCGGAGACGCGGGCGCGGCCGTCGGTGCCGACGAGGATGTTCGAGGGCTTGATGTCGCGGTGGATGATGCCGGCGCGGTGGGCGGCGTCGACGCCGCGCCCGGCCTCGAGGAGCGCGCGGAGGGTCTCGCGCCAGGAGCGGGGCTGCCGGAGCCAGTCCTTCATCGTCTCGCCGACGACGAGCTCCATGGCGAGGAAGATGCGGCCGCGGTGGGTGTCGACGTCGTGGACGGCGACGACGTTGGGGTGGGAGAGGCGGGCCAGGGCCTGGGCCTCGCGGAGGAGGCGGGCCTGGGCGGCCTCGCCGCGCTCCTCGTCAGGGCCGGTGCGGAGGAACTTCAGGGCCACCTTGCGGTCGAGCTTGGGGTCGAACGCCGACCAGACCAGCCCCATCCCGCCCTGGCCCAGGGGCTCGAGGACGATGAACCGGCCCACGCGCTCGCCGGGGGTGACCGGATCCGCCATCGAGGCGAGGAGGGACGAGGCGGGGCGGGGACCCGGGACGGTCTCCTCGGCGGAGTCGGAGACCTCGTCGGTGTGACCGTCCCTCGGCACGGGTGGGGAGTGTAGATCCGCTTACCGCGAGGCGGAGACAGCGGCGATGATCAGCGCGAGCGGAAGGAACATCGGCGTTTGCCTGGGCCGGGCCTCGAGCTCGCCTTCGATCGCGTCCATCGAGGAGAAGCCGATGCGGCGGTAGTACTCCACCGCATCGAGCTTGGCATCGACGTGGATGCCGGCGCAGCCGAGCTCCTCGGCCATCTTCAGCGCCAACTGGAACACGTGGCGCAGCAAGGCCGATCCCACCCCCCGGCCCTGGTCCTCGGCGGCGACGGCCAGTCGCGCGATGCGGAGGACCGGCAGTGGGTAGCGCGGCAGGGCGCGGCGAAAAGCAGGCGGCAGGGCATCACCGGCGATGTTTCCCGGAGCGATGGTGGCGTATCCGATGATACGGCTGCCCTCGACGGCGACGTACGTGATGCCGATGTGGTGGCGGTACTGGTTCTGCCCGGCGAACTTGGCGAAGAACCGATCGAGATCTGGATCTCCTGAGCGGAAGGCGGCGCGGTCGTCGGACTCGCGGAGCGTCCTAATCTCGATCGCCACGCATCAGTTCCACGAGCTCCCGACTTGGCTTGCCCGGCGAGCGCACGCGTTCGACGACCTGCTCGAAGGAGCGCCGGGTCAGGACGATCCGCGCGGGGACCAGCACATCAGCCGGAAGCTCCTGCAGCGCGCGCAGGTGGTAGCGGAGCGCGGACTCGATGAGGTGGCCCTTCTTCACGCCAGTGGCCTTGACCTGGCGATCGAGGAGCTCCTTCGTCTCCTTGGAAACAGGGGCGGAGATCTGGACGGCGCGGGCCATGGTTTTCTCTATGTCCTCCTAGAAAAATCTAGATCTGGGCCTGCGGCGGCGTCAAGGGCACCCGGCGTCGCCAGCCAGGTTGGAGGTCGGCTTGGGGCTGTAGAGCAGGGTGGGGCTGCCGGAGAGGACGCAGCCCTGCACGGAGTTGAGGCGGATCCGCCCGGTCCCGCCGCCGCCGCCACCGCCGCCGCCGATCCCGTAGGGGTAATTGAGGCCCGGCGTGGGCGGTATGCCTCCCACGCCTCCGTCGCCGCCGCTCCCCACGCCCGTCAGCGAGTCGCCCCCCTTGGCGGGCACCGGCGCGTCCACGTGTCCGTCCTCTCCGAACTGGAACGCGGACGCGCCGTCGCCTCCTTCGGAGCCCGCCCCACCGTTGGCCGAGAGTCGCGCCGTCCCGGAGAGCTCCAGCCGGAGCGCCTCCAGCAGGAGGCCGCCGCCGCTCCCGCCGCCGCCGCCGCCGCACCGGTTGACCGGATCTCCTCCCAGGCCGCCCCCGCCCGGCGCCGCGATGGCCGAGCTCACGCGCAGCACGCCTGACGCCGAGAGCTGTAGCGCCCCCCCGCCAGCGCCTCCGTCCCGCAAGCCCCCCACCGGGTCCTCGCCGCCCGCGCCGCCCGAGCAACCCCCGAGGAGCGGCACCAGCTCCTTGTTCCCGAAGAGGCCACCGCCGAATCCGCCCTGCCCCGGGCCGGAGGACCCGCCGACGCCGCCGTTCCCGCCTTGTTGCCCGTAGCTCGCTCCGCCGCCACCACCTCCTCCGTAGGTGCCGAACGTGCCCGGTCCGCCGATGCCGGTGCACCCGGGCCAGGAGCCGCCCGGGCCCGGCGTCGCGTGGTTCGCGCCCGCCAGCAGCGGGCCGTCGATCCGCGCGTCCCCCACCACCGCGAGGATGAGCGGCCGGTTCCCCACCACCGTCAGCCGCCCCGCGTCCGTGATGGTCAGGGGCCCCAGAGGCAGCAGCACCGCCTGCGAACCGCCCTGCATGGTGACGGTCACCGGCGCCGGCACCCGCGAGGCGCAGAAGAAGCCGTTGGCCGCCGTGGTGTCGTAGCGCGCGTCGCAGTCGATGAGGACGCCCGCGTCTGGAAGCGGGAGGGCGCTCACCGCGAAGTTCGAGGGCACGTACGGGAAGAGGCCGGCGTCCGCCCCGCCGTCGGCTCCCGGGCACCCCGGCGCGCCCGCGCACGCCGGGTCCGCGCAATCCACCAGCCCGTCCAGGTCGCCGTCCAACCCGTCCGAGCACGACCCCTCCGGCCGGATGCTCAGCGTCACCGTCTCCGGCGAGTCGGTCTCGAGCGTCACCCGCGTCCAAGGGCTGGCCTCGTCCACCCGCAGCGCGCAGCTCGGGTCGGCGAACCCCTCGGCGCGGACGGAGAGATCGGTGCCCAGGTCGCCCGCGAACACCGCCACCTTCACCGTCGCGGGTGGCTGGACGTGGAGCGCGGGGTCGCTGGGGCTCCGCCCGCCGTCCGCGCCCATCGCCACGACGTGGACGCACCGGGTGAGCGCGTTCGCCTCGACCTCGACGTTGGCCAGCGCCCACGGCTCGCGGCTGCAGCCGCACCGCGACAGCAGCAGCGCTCCGCACACCGCGATGGCCAGCCGCCCCTTCACCGGCCGCGGATTCTACGGCGCCTCACCCCAGCGTGGGCCAGAACCCCTTCAACGCCTCGCGGCTGGCCTTCAGCGCGCGCGCCCCGTCCGCGCTCGTCTCGCCGGAGAAGGTCTCCTTGCGCCGCCCGGCCAGCACCTCCAGGCACGCGTGGGCGGACTGCGCCAGCCCGTCCAGCGAATACCCGCCCTCCAGCAGCAGCACCATCCGCCCGCCGCACGCCTTCGAAGCGACCTCCTTGAGCGCGCTGCACATCGCCGCGAACCCGCGCTCGGTCACCGTCATCCCGCCCAGCGGGTCGTCGAAGTGCGGGTCGAACCCCGCCGAGACGATCACCAGGTCCGGCCGGAACGCGTCCGCCACCGGGAGGAACAACCCTTCGAACAGCGCCCCGTAGTCCCCGTCCCCCTGTCCTCCCGGCATCCCGCAGTTGACCGTGAAGCCGGCGCCCGCGCCGGCGCCGGTCTCGGTCGCCGCGCCGGTGCCCGGGTAGAACGGGTACTGGTGCGCCGACTGGTAGAGCACCTCCCGCCGCTCGTAGAACCTGGCCTGCGTCCCGTTCCCGTGGTGCACGTCCCAGTCGTGGATCAGCACCCGCCGCGCGCCCTTGCGCAGCGCCGCCTCCGCGGCGATGGCGGCGTTGTTGAAGAAGCAGAACCCCATGGACCGCCCGGGCTCCGCGTGGTGGCCCGGCGGCCGGACCAGCGCGAAGGCGTTCTCCGCCTCCCCGCCCATCACCGCCTCCACCGCCGACAGCGCCGCCCCGGCCGCCCGCACCGCCGCGTCGTACGTCGCCGGGCTCATCGTGGTGTCCGGGTCGATCTGCGCGCTCCGGCCCCGGTGGGCCTTCAGCGCCTCGATCAGCCCGCGGTCGTGCGCCAGCGCGATCTCCTCCTCCGCCGCGTCGCGCGGCGCCCGCTGCTCCACCCCCGGCACCGGCGCCCGCCCCAGCACCTCCAGCGCGCGCTCGATGCGCGCCGGCCGCTCCGGGTGCCCGCGCCCGGGGTCGTGCTTGAGAAACAGGGGGTCGGTGAAGAGGATCGTCATTCGCAGGGAGGCGGATTCTTCCACGCCTTCTCCGGGTCCTTCTCCAGCCACGCCTCCGGGAAGTCCTTCAGCCACGTGTACCCGGGGCCCTTCTCCTTCTTGTCCGCCCAGATCTTCTTCCCCGCCTCGTCGAAGTAGATCCGGAACTCCCCGCTGGCCTGGTTCACCGCCCCGCGCCGCGCGAACACGAACCGCAGCCGCCCCTTCTCGTCGTAGTGCGCCTCCGCCCGGTACGAAGAGTCCTCGCTCCCCAGGTCGTGCACGTACTTCCGGATCACCCCGGCCTCGTCGCGGTCCACGGCCTCCGACTCCGTCCCCGCACCCTCCAGCTCGCAGTCCTTGCGCTCCTCGTGCTTGAGCTTCTTCTCCTTGATCGCCCCTTCGTTCTGCTGCACGAGCGCCCGGATCTCCTCGATCTTCGGGTGCTTCGCCCAGTTCTTCTTGGTGACGGGGGCGTCGCCCGGCCCGGCGGCCAGGGAGGCCGAAGCCGCCAGCAGCAGGATCGTGATCATCCCCGCACCCTAACGAATCTTGCCCGCGCCGAGCTCCAGTCCCTACAGTCGCACTGTTGACGCGTCTCCTCTCCAGGCTGGGGCTCAAAGGCGCCATCCTGCTCGGCTCCGAGCTGGTGCTGGCCATCATCCTGCTCCTGCTGCTGGCCTTCCTCCCCGGCCAGATCCAGGAGGCCCTCTCCCTCCCCGGCACCGGCCCCGCGGAGGCGAGCGCCGCCGCGCGCCGCACCGTGCTGGTGGTGTTCGCCCTGGGCGTCCCCATGCTGCTGGTGATGACCTGGATGCTCTCCGGCGCGCTGATCGCCGGGCCGCTGGAGGGGATGCGGCAGCTGGCCTCCAAGCTCTCCGCCTCCGACCTCACCGGCAAGGTGGAGGCCGCCAAGCTGCGCGAGCTGTCCACCCTGGCGGACACGCTCAACCAGATCGGCCAGTCGCTCCGCGACACCCTGGGGCGGATCCGCGGGGTGGCGGAGGGGGTGGCGATGGTGATCGAGCAGATCTCCCGCGTGGGGGCCACCGTCTCCGCCGGCACGTCCACCACGCTCTCCCGGGTGGAGGAGACGTCGTCCTCCATGGTGGAGATGCTGGCCAGCCTCCGCGGCATCGCGGAGAACGTGGAGGTCCTCTACCAGAGCGCGGAGGAGTCCAGCTCCTCCATCATGCAGATGGCGGCCACCAACGACGAGGTGGCCGAGAACGTGATGTCCATGGCCGGGTCGGTGGAGGAGACCACCTCCGCCATCGAGGAGATGACCTACTCCATCAAGGAGGTCGCCAAGAACATCGAGGCGCTCTACTCCTCCACCGAGGAGACCTCCTCCTCGATGAACGAGATGGACGTCTCCATCGGCCAGGTGGAGACCAACGCCACGGAGACCGCCAAGCTCTCCGAACAGGTCACCCAGGACGCGGTGACCGGCGTGGAGGCGCTGGGGAAGACGCTGGCCGGCATCGACAAGATCAAGGACTCCTCGCGCACCGCGTCCGCGGTGATCGAGAGCCTGGGCCGGCGCATCTCGGAGATCGGCAACATCCTCAACGTCATCGACGACGTGGCGGAGCAGACCAACCTGCTGGCGCTCAACGCCGCCATCATCGCCGCCCAGGCCGGCGAGCACGGGAAGGGCTTCGCGGTGGTGGCGGAGGAGATCAAGGACCTCGCCGAGCGCACCGGCGCCTCCACCAAGGAGATCGCCGATCTGATCCGCGGCGTGCAGGACGAGTCGCGCAACGCGGTGGCGGCGATGAACCAGGGCGTGAAGAACGTGGACGAGGGCGTGCTGCTGGGGCGCGAGGCGGAGGGCGCGCTGAAGAAGATCTCCGAGTCGGCCAACAAGTCCACCATGATGGTGAAGGCCATCGCCCGCGCCACGGTGGAGCAGGCCCGCGGGTCGAAGGCGGTCACCGTCTCCATCCAGAAGATCGCCGAGACCGTGCAGCAGATCTCCAAGGCCGCCTACGAGCAGGCGCGCGGCTCGGAGCAGATCATGAAGAGCGCGGAGAAGATGAAGGTCTTCACCGTGCACGTGCAGAACTCCATCACCGAGCAGGCGCGCGGGTCGAAGCAGATCACCAAGGCGATGGAGAGCATCAACGAGATGGTCACCCACCTCAACCGGGCCCAGAAGGAGCAGACCTCCGGGAGCGAACAGGTGCTCAAGGCGGTGGAGGCCATCAAGCTCAGCTCGGAGCAGCAGAACCGGTCCGTCAAGCAGATGGAGGAGGCGATCGACGCCCTCCAGCGGCAGGCGGAGGTGCTGCGCGCGGAGATCCGCCGCTTCAAGGTGTGAGTCAGCGCTGCCGCGGCTTCGGCCAGTACTCGTCCACCCGGAAGGTGAAGTGGAACGGGAAGCTGTCGCCGCCTTGGAAGGCGAAGTCCGGAGGGTTGGGGACGGCCCCCGCCAGGCGGACCGCGCGGAGCGCCTCGGCGTCGTAGGGCTCGAAGCCGCACGACTGCGCCAGCGCGATGTCCTTCAGGGCGCCCGCGCGGTCAATGGTGAAGCTGACGACGGTGACGCGCGAGATGGGGTCGAGGACGTGGTGCGTGGCCACCTGGACCTTCTCGGGGTTCCAGTTCCGGCCCACGGCCTCCTTCATCGCGTTGAACCAGCGCGCGTACTGGACCTGGCGGGTGTTGAGCGCGGTCTCGTCGCCGGCGGCGAGGCCGGACAGGTCGTCGATGAAGCCGCCGGCCTCACCGGGCCTCTCCTCGGGCGACGGCTTCGGGGTGGCGGCCGCCGGAGATGAGTGCTCGGAGGGGCCCAGCTCCAGCGGCGTGATGTCTGGAAACAGGTTCGGGACCCGGTGCTCGGCCGCAGGCGCCGGGGCTTCCGGAACCGGCGCCGGCGCCTGCACCGGAGGTGGCGGCGGAGCGGCGGGGCGGCCCGGCCGCACGGTCTTCACGCGCGCCTGCGTCTCGCGCTGGACGCGGTTGTTGGTCTCCCCGAGGAATCGAGCGGAGGGAGATACCTCCCCGTTGCCGGGCGCCGTCTCCACCAGCTGTCCGTCGTGGCTCATCCTGGGGGGGAGCGGCGCGGGTCTCGCCGGGAGGCCGCGGCGGCGCTCCCACTCTTGCGGGTCCAGCGGCCGCAGCGTCACGGGCGCCGGGGTGGCGGGGCGCCCGGGCGGGTGGAGCGCGGCCGCCAACGCCAGCGCGCCGAGCACCAGGACGTGCGCCAAGAGCGACAGCAGCGCCACCAGGGCCCACCGGCCCCGCGCCCGCCGTCCTCTCTGAGCGCGCTGCGCCACCATGGAGCGAGGACATACCGCCGCGGGGCCCTCCGCCGCCATCCCGAGGTCGCGGCAGCGCGGTGAGCGAGGAGGCCAGGGGACGGATGGCGCGTGCGGCGCCGCGGAGTGCGGGCGCGCTTGCAGACCGGGCGACCGCCCGTAGACTGCCGGACCCACACGCCGGCTCCGACCGCACGCGGAGGCTCACCCATGGATCACCCGAAGCCCACCTCGAGGATGTCCTCCACGCCGCCGGTGCTCGCGCGGCGGCTGGCGCGCGCGCTGAGCGCCCTCGCCGACGACCTGGTCAACCCGTACGACGAGTCGACGGACGAGTTCACGCCGTTCGCCGCCAGGCTCGATCCGGCGAGGGCCTTCGACGACGGCGCCCTCCGCGCCGCGCTCCACGTGGCGGACCGCTACCGCCTGGACAAGCGCGAGCTGGACCCGAACGCCTTCAATGAGTGGGGCGAGCCCTACGTCTCCAGCTACGCCACGCTCATCAAGGTGATGAACGCCACCCTCACGGACCTCCAGGTCATCTGGGCCCGCGCGCCGGGCGTCGTCCGCATCCGCGTCTGGTTCGTGGGCCGGATGGGCGACGAGTGGCTGGTGGGCTTGCGCACCCAGTCCACCGAGACCTGAGCGCGTCCCCGGTGCGCGCGCTGACGTTCAGCCGCTTCGGCGGCCCGGAGGTCCTCGAGTGGCGGGAGGTCCCCGACCCCGCCCCGCAGCCCGGCCACGCCGTGGTGCGCACCCGGGCGATCGGCCTCAACTTCGCGGACGTCTACCGCCGCCGGGGCGCGTACCACCTCGCCGGCCAACCGCCGTACATCGCCGGCTACGAGGCGGCGGGCGTCATCGAATCCGCCGCCCCGGACACCGCCTTCCGCCCCGGCCAGCGCGTGGCCTTCGCCGACGTCCCCTTCGCCAACGCGGAGCTGGTACTCGCCCCGCGGGACCGGCTCGTCCCACTCCCCGACGACATCTCCTTCGAGACCGCCGCGGCCTCGATGCTCCAGGGCCTCACCGCGCAGTACCTCACCGCGGACAGCCATCCCCTCGCGGCCGGTGAGCGCGCGCTCGTGCACTCGGCGGCCGGCGGGGTCGGCTCGCTGCTGGTGCAGATCTGCCGCATCCGCGGCGCGGTCCCGCTGGCCATTGTCTCCAGCGAGCCCAAGCGCGCGCTGGCCCTGCAGCTCGGCGCGGAGGCGGCGCTCACCTACGAGGCTGGCTGGCCCGACGCCGTTCGCCGCCTCACCCCCGGTGGCCGCGGCGCGGACGTCGCGTTCGACGGCGTGGGCCGCACGCTGATGGACAGCTTCGCCGCCGTGCGCACCGGCGGGCACGTCGTCTTCTACGGGATGGCCGGCGGGGACCCGCCGCACGTCGACCCGCGGATGCTGATGGACACGTCGAAGAAGCTCTCCGGCGGCGACCTGTGGAACGTCCTCACCTCCGGCGAGGAGCGGGCGCGCCGCTCGGCGGAGCTGTTCGGGTGGATCCGCACCGGCCGGCTGAAGGTCGCCGTCTGGAAGACGTTCCCGCTCTCCGGCGGGGCGGACGCGCACCGCGCGCTCGAGGGGCGCGGCACCACCGGGAAGATCCTCCTCATCCCGGAGCCTTGAGGCACCCGCCGGTCCGCGTGGCGCGGTTGGCTCCGTCTCGCTCGCGCGCCAGCTCCTCGCAGGCTTCGAGCCGAGCGCTCGCCGTTTCCGCTTGGCGCGCTCGGCGAGCCGCTCAGCCGCCGTTCCGCTTGGCGCGCTGGGCCGCGCGCTCGTCCATCAGCCTCCGGGCGGCATTCTTCTGCTCCCCGTCGAACAGCGCCTCCGCCTTCCCGTAGGCCGCCTGGTCCTCCTCGTCGAACCTCTTGATCAACCCCTCCAGCTTCGCGCGGCGCGCCGCGTACTCGGGCGTCGCCGGCTCCTGGATCTCCCGCGGCCCGCGCGGCCCGCGCGGCACCCCCACGTCCCCGCTGCTCCGCACCGCGCCCACCCAGCGGCCGGGGCCCATGGGTGGAAGGGCAGGGCCCGGCGGCGGCTCTTCCGGCGGCGGTGGCGGGGGCGGCGCGCCGGCCTGGGGTCCGGGGACGGCCTGGGCGGACGGAGTGCGCGTGGTGACGAACTCCTCCCGGATGGGCTTCACCTTCTCGTTCAGCTCGGCCTGCAGCTTCACCAGCTCCGCCACCTGCGGCGTGCTGAGGTTGAGCGAGACGGTCGACCCCAGCAGCACGTCGATGCTGGTCTGCGCCGGCAACGTGAGCTGCCACAGCCTCGGACCGGCCGGCCGCGCCGGCGCCGAGGCACACCCCACCCACAGGACGACACAGGCCACCGAGATGACACGACGCATGACGTTCACCCTTCGAATCGCGCCTCGAACGGCGTCGCCCCGGCCGTGCGCTTCACCCGGTGGTCCGGGTTCGCCGCGAGGTGCTCCAGCACCTTGAACACCGTCTCCACTTCGTCCGGCGCTCCAATCTCCTGCGCCAGCTGCTCGGCGGTGCGGCCGCCCTTCTCCGCGCGCAACCGGCCCAGCGCCTTCCGCTGCAGCTCCAGCACCGCGGCGGCGGCCTTCTTCCCCGCCTCCACGCCCGGCTGGTGGTACGCGTTGATCCCCACCAGCGACGCGTAGAGCCCGACCGCGCGCTCGAACAGCGCGATCAGCGACCCCAGCGACCGCGCGCTCACCTCCTGGATGGTGACGGTGATCGACTCCCGGTCCTTCTCGTACAGCGCGCGCCGCGTCCCCAGCAGGAAGCCGGCCAGGTAGTCGCCGCTGGTCACGTCCGTCTCCACCGCCATCGACTCGCCGGCGCGGTCCTTCAGCACCTCGATGAAGGTGACGAAGAAGTTCCTCACCCCGTCCCGCAGCTGCTGCACGTACGCGTGCTGGTCGGTGGAGCCCTTGTTCCCGTACACGGCAATGCCCTGGTTCACCACCTGCCCCTGGAGGTCCTTCTCCTTCCCCAGCGACTCCATCACCAGCTGCTGGAGGTACCGCGACAGCAGCAGCAGGCGGTCCTTGTACGGGAGCACCACCATGTCCTTCTCGCCGCGCCCGCGCCCGACGTGGTGCCACATCAGCGCCAGCAGCGCGGCCGGGTTCTTCATCACGTCGCGCGCGCGCGTCACCGCGTCCATGTCGCGCGCGCCCGCGAGCATCGCGTCCACGTCCACGCCCTGCAGCGCCGCCGGCAGCAGCCCGACCGCGGAGGTCTCCGACGTCCGCCCGCCCACCCAGTCCCACATGGGGAAGCGCCGCAGCCACCCTTGCTTGGCGGCGAGCTGGTCCAGCTCGCTCCCCTCGCCCGTCACCGCCACGGCGTGCTTGGCGAACGCCAGGCCCTTGCGCTCGTAGGCGCGCGCGGCCTCCAGCATCCCGTTGCGCGTCTCCTTCGTCCCTCCGGACTTGGAGATGACCACGGTGAGCGTCCGCCCCAGCCCGTCGCCCAGCTGCTCCAGCGTCCGGTCGAAGCCGTCCGGGTCGCTGTTGTCGAAGAAGACCGGCTTCATCTTGTCCGCCGGGCCCGCGGTGAGCGCGTCCGCGCACAGCTGCGGCCCCAGCGCGGACCCGCCGATGCCGATCACCAGCAGGCGGTCGAACTTCCCCCCGCCTGCCGGGGCGATCTGCCCGGCGTGCACGGCCCTGGCGAAGTCCTTCAGGCCCGCGACGGTCTCCTCGACGGCGCGCCGCAGATCGGGGCTGGGCGCCAGCGCCGGGGCGCGCAGCCAGTAGTGGCCGACCTGCCGCTGCTCGTCCGGGTTGGCGACGGCGCCCTTCTCCAGGGCCTCCATCTGGTCGAACGCCCTGGTGACGGCGGGTCGCATCTCGTCCAGGAAGCCGTCCGGAAACCGCATCCGGGAGATGTCGAGGCGGAGCCCCACCGTGGGGCAGTCACACAGATACTTCCGGTACCGGTCCCACAGCGCGCGCTGGTCCATATGGTCGCGGGGTTCTACACCTATACTGGGGTCCGGTGGCCCCCACGCCTACTCCAGAACCGCTCACTGCGTCTGCGGGAGACGATCGCCCGGGGTTCATCCGCGACCTCGACACGCTGATCCGCGCCCGCTACCCGCTGGTGTACCTGGTCTCGTGGGAGGAGCAGCGGGTGGACGCGCTGCTGGAGGACCTGGCCAACACCCACGGCAAGGCGCTCTACCACTGGTCGGTGATGCGCGGGCTGAAGCGCCAGGGCGGCGGCGGGTCGCGCAACGCCGCCACCGGGGAGGAGGACAGCCGCGAGCCGCGCAACGTCCTTCTGGCCATCGAGAAGATCGACGAACCCTCCATCGTCGTCCTCAAGGACTTCCACGCCTGGTTCCAGGACGCGGCGGTGGTGCGCGGCCTGCGCGAGCTGTCGCACTCCCTGAAGACGACCTACACCACGGTCATCCTCCTCTCCCCGACGCTCAACATCCCCACCGAGCTGGAGAAGGAGGTCACCGTCCTCGACGTCCCGCTCCCCACGTTCCAGGACCTGTACGACCTGCTCAAGGACATCGCCGCGGTGGTGCGCAAGTCGGGCAAGGCGACCGTCTCGCTCACCCGCGACCAGGCGGAGCAGGTGGTGAAGGCCGCGCAGGGGCTCACCCTCACGGAAGCGGAGAACGCCTTCGCCAAGGCGGTGGCCAACGACCAGCGCCTGGACGGGTCCGACATCTCGCTCATCCTGCAAGAGAAGCGGCAGGTCATCCGCAAGGGCGGGCTGCTGGAGTACTACTCCGCGGAGGAGACGCTCTCCGACGTGGGCGGCCTGGACCTGCTCAAGCAGTGGCTGCAGCGGCGCTCCAACGCGTTCTCGGAGGCGGCGCGCCAGTTCGGCCTCCCGGAGCCCAAGGGGCTGCTGCTGCTGGGCGTGCAGGGCTGCGGCAAGAGCCTGATGGCCAAGGCGGTGGCGGCGCAGTGGCGGCTGCCGCTGTTGCGGCTGGACATGGGCCGCATCTTCAGCGGGCTGGTCGGCTCCTCCGAGGAGAACCTCCGGCGCGCCATCCAGATGGCCGAGGGCATTGCGCCGGTGGTGCTGTGGGTGGACGAGGTGGAGAAGGGGCTGGCCGGGTCCACCGGGGGCACGCTGGACGGCGGCGTGACCGCGCGCGTGTTCGGGACGTTCCTCACCTGGCTGCAGGAGAAGAAGGGGCCGGTGTTCGTGGTGGCCACCGCCAACCGGATCGACGGGCTGCCGCCGGAGCTGCTCCGCAAGGGCCGCTTCGACGAGATCTTCTTCGTCGACCTCCCCGCCGCGCGCGAGCGCCGCGACATCCTCCGCATCCACGTCGGCCGGCGCGGCCGCGACCCGCAGTCGTTCGATCTGGACGCGCTGGCGCGGAAGGCGGAGTCGTTCAGCGGCGCGGAGCTGGAGCAGGCGGTGATCTCCGGGCTCTACGACGCGTTCTCGGAGGGGAAGCCGCTCGAGCAGCGCCACCTGGAGACCGCCATCGGCGAGACGTACCCCATCGCCACCACCATGCGCGAGGAGATCGCCCGGCTGCGCGAGTGGGCCAGGCACCGCACGCGCCCGGCGTCGTCCACGGCGCGCGGGGGAGGGGGAGGGGCATGAGCCGGCTGGATCGCTTCAAGCACCTGGAGGCGCCGCGCGCGGATCGCTCCGGCGAGGGCGACAAGAACACCGAGGAGCGCTTCAACCGCGTGGAGCAGGAGCGCGCGCCCTCGGAGGCCCGGCCGCCCCGGCCCGCCGCGCAGCGCATGGAGCGGCAGGTGTCTGACCAGCCGCTGGCGCTGGACCAGCGCTCCACCGAGGAGCAGCAGTTCATCCGCTGCATGCACTGCGAGGCGGACAACAGCCGCTACGCGCACGCCTGCATCCACTGCGGCGCCCCGCTCCAGACCGACGAGCAGCGCGACTACAACGAGCAGTTCTGGCGGAAGCGCCGCAGCGAGGCCGCGCAGGAGCAGCAGGCGGTGGAGCAGATCCACCGGCACGAGGAGGAGCGCACCGAGGAGCAGGGCCGCGTGCAGCGGGCGGCCTTCGAGCAGATGGTGAAGGAGGCCCAGGACGTCGCCGGCCGCGACGGGCAGCCGTGGGGCATCCGGATGATCAACGCCGTCCAGGACCCCATCTGGCAGTGGGTGATGATCGGCTTCTTCGCGATGGCGGGCCTGGGCTCGATCGCCGGGCTGCGGTACGGGCGGCCGGACCAGATCGGGCTCAGGTGGGCCTGCGTGGGGGCGCTGGTGTCCCTGGTGCTCCTCTTCACCCCGCCCAGCTGGTGGGCCCGGCGCACGCGCCGCGGCTTCTTCGACTCGGACTCCGACGACTTCCTCTAGAGTAACGACCCCTTGTCCAACACCGAAGAGCGCCCGCGATCGGAAGGCCTGATCGTCCTCCTGGTCGGCGCCATCCAGTTCATCAACATCCTCGACTTCGTCGTCCCGATGCCCATGGGGCCGGACCTGGCCAAGGGCCTGGGGTTCGGGAGCAACCAGATCGGTCTCGTCGGCGGCGCGTACACGGCCGCGGCCGCGGTCTCGGGGCTGGTCGGTTCGTTCTTCCTCGACCGGTTCGACCGCCGGAAGGTGGTGGCGGTGGCGATGACCGGGCTGGTGCTGGGGACGGCGGCGGGCGGCCTGGCGACGTCGCTGGCCACGCTGATGGCCGCGCGCATCGTCGCCGGCCTCTTCGGTGGGCCGGCCACGTCGGTCTCCATGTCCATCGTGGCGGACGTGGTGCCGGTGGAGCACCGCGGCGCCGCGCTCGCCAAGGTGATGGCGGCGTTCTCGGTGGCGCAGATCCTGGGCGTGCCCATCGCGCTGGAGCTGTCGCGGCACCTGGGCTGGCGGGCGCCGTTCTTCGTCACCGCGGGGGCCGGGGTGCTGGTGGTGGGGACCGCCATCAGCGCGCTGCCGCCGATGCGCGCGCACCTCCAGCGGGGCGGGCACGTCCCCTTCCAGGAGGCGCTGCGGCAGGTGAAGGAGATCGTGGCCCGGCCCATCGTCCAGGTCTCGTACCTCACCACCGCGGTGACGATGGCGGGCGGCTTCATCCTCATCCCCAACATCTCCGCCTACGTGCAGGACAACATCGGCTATCCGCGCGAGCGGCTGTGGATGCTCTACCTGGCCGGCGGGATCGCCTCCCTGGCGTCGATGCAGCTGGTGGGGCGGCTGGTGGACCGGTACGGCGCGTTCCGGATCGGCCTGTTCGGCTCGCTGGCCCTCTCCGTCACCGTGTACGTGGGCTTCATCGACTACCCGGCCGGCTTCCCGGTGATGGCGCTCTACATCCTGTTCATGACCTCCGCCGCGTTCCGCAACGTGTCCTACAACACGCTCGCCTCGCGCGTGCCGCAGCCGCAGTGGCGCGCCCGCTTCATGTCCCTGCAGTCGTCGGTGCAGCACCTCGCGTCCGCGGCGGGCGCCAGCGCCGGGTCGTGGATCCTGGGGAACACGCCGCCCGGGCAGAAGCTGCTGCACGTGGACGTGGTGGCGGAGATCTGCGTGCTGCTCACGCTCGCCCTCCCGCTGTTGCTCCGCGCGGTGGAGAACCGGGTGAACGCCCGCGACCGCGCCCAGGGCGCGGCGCCGCGGAGCGCGCTCGCTCCATCGTAAAAAGCCTTTCGGCGCCGGAAGGAACGCATCGCCGGTTGACGATCGCTGCGGCGCGCGCGCACCATGGGTCGGCGCGGATTCGCGAGTGATTCCAGGGCGTTCGCCGTACCGCAACGCGCCTGATGGGCCTTCGGAGAATCGCTTTCGCCGTGATTCGCTCCCTGCCATCTCCCGGCCCGCGCCCTGCCGCCTCGCCCGACGCGAAGCCCGAGCGCCCCGCCGCGCCCGAAGCGCCGCGCCCGCCGTCGCCGCTGCTGGACGCGTTCGTCCCGCGCCCGGGCGGCGGCCCCGGGGATGCGTGCGTGCCGTGGACGCCGCCCGCGCCGTCGCCCGCGCCCGCCACCGGGCCCGCGCTCCCGCCCTCCGGCCCGCCGGTGGTGGTGGTGATGGACGGCGCGATGGACGAGAAGCACCCGGCGCTGTCGAGCGCGTGGTGGACCAACCCCGGGGAGATCGCCGGCGACGGCGTCGACAACGACGGCAACGGCGTGGTGGACGACGTGCACGGCTTCAACGTCGGCCTCGGCGGGGGCGACCTCTCCGCCGGCCAGTCACTGGAGCACGGCACGCACGTCGCCGGCATCGTCGCGGCCGGGGACGACGGGCGCGGCCACGCGGGCGTGGCGGCCGGCCAGGCGCTGGTGATGGGCATGTGCGGCATGTACGACGGCTGCGACCTGCTCACCAACTTCGAGCGCGCGGTCGACTACGTGGTGGACATGAAGGGCCGCGGCGCCAACGTGCGCGTGGTGAACGCGTCGTTCGGCGGCGCGTACCCGGACCCGGCGGCGCAGGCGCGCTGGAAGGCGGCGGCGGAGAAGCTGGCGGCGGCGGACATCCTGTTCTGCGTCGCCACCGACAACGGCAGCGGCAACAACCTCAACGGCCGGCCGGACATGCCGGGCAACCTGGGCCTGCCGAACCAGGTCACCGTCGCCGCCATGGACCGGGCGAACGACAAGCTGGCGCCCTTCTCCTCCTACGGAGACCAGGTCATCCAGATCGCGGCGGTGGGGGAGAACGTCGTCTCCACCGCTCCCGGCGGCGGCCGCCAGCGGATGAGCGGCACCTCAATGGCGACGCCCGAGGTGGCCGGCGCGGCGGCGCTCGCGTTCGGGATCAACCCCGCGCTCACCGCGGCCCAGGTGCGCGACCTCCTCCTGCAGAGCGCGAGCAAGGACCCGGACCTGGACGGCAAGGTGAGCACCGGCGGCAAGCTGGACGTGGCGGCGCTGCTGGAGGCCGCCAAGCAGACGCTGAAGCCCGCGGCGCCGCCTCTGGAGGACGACGGGGGCTGGGGTTGGGACTGGTTCGAGCAGCTCGCCGCGTAGTGACCTGAGCGCTACGGCGTGCCCTTGGCCTTCGCCGAGGCGGCGGTGTTCTGCTGCGACTGCTGCTGCATGCTGTTCTTCATCGCGTTCGGGTCGGAGGCCGAGTGCCCGGAGACCTGGTCCTGCGTCCCCTTGTCGGCCGACTGGTTCTTCTGCGCGCCGGCGAGCGTCTCGTCGGCGGTGCCGAACAGCGGGGAGAGCTGGCCGAAGAACGCATAGGTCATCCCGCCCACCGCCATGGCGATGAGCGCGACCACGACCACGACCTGGACGAGGGTGACTCCGCGGGGAGAGCGCCGTGCCATCGGACGCGAGAGCATGACCTGCCTCTGGGGAAAAACGCCAGGGGTGGGAGCTAGCGCGCAGGCGAGCGCTTGTCCAGCCCACATCCGGCGCCTCTCTACACCGGGAGTCGCCAAACTGGTAAACGAGTGACGCAGGTCGCGGAGAACCATGCTCAACCTGGGCGCCGGCGAAGTCATCCTCATCCTGGTCGTGGCGCTGCTGGTGCTGGGCCCCAAGCGGCTCCCGGAGCTCGCGCGCGGGCTGGGGAAGTTCATGCGGGAGATCAGACGCCAGACGGACGAGGTCCGTTCCGTGGTGGAGCGCGAGTTCTACCGGATGGATCAGGACCTCAACACCACCGAGCTGGAGCAGCCCGCGCACAACAGCATCCTCCCGGTGCAGGCGCCGCGCCCCCCGGCCTCGCTGATGGCGGCGGCGTCGAGGCAGACCAACCCCGCCCTCCCCGGCCCCAATGCGCCGCAGGGCTCGGTCACCGCGCTCCGGCCCGGCACCCCCGAGCCGCCCGACGGCACCGTCCCGGCCCGCGTTGATCGGCCCACGCTCGTCCCCACCGGGAACGAGGTGAGCGACCGCCAGACGCTCGTCCCCACCGGGAGCGACCCGGAGGACGGCGCGTGAGCCTCGCGGAGCGGCTGCAGGGATCGCCGGAGGGCGAAGGGCAGGAGAGCGACGGCGAGCTGAAGATGTCGCTGTCCGATCACCTGGAGGAGCTGCGCGGGCGGCTCCTCAAGTGCGTGGTGGCGGTGTGCGTGCTGGCGGTGGTGGGCCTGGTCTTCGCCCGGCCCATCTTCGGCATCCTGATGCGCCCGGTGCTGCAGGCGCTCCCGGAGGAGGCGCGCTCGCTCATCTACACGTCGGGGATCGAGGAGATCAACGTGCTGATGAAGGTCGGCCTCTACGCCGGCATCTTCCTCACCACCCCGGTCATCCTCTGGCAGCTGTGGGGGTTCGTCTCCCCCGGCCTGTACCCGTCCGAGCGCCGCTTCGCCACGCCCTTCGTGCTCTTCGGCTCGCTGGCGTTCGTGACCGGCGCGCTGTTCTGCTACTTCATGCTGCTGCCCACCATGTTCAAGTTCCTCCTCACCGAGGGGGACTCGGCGCAGCTGGAGCAGCAGCTGGAGAGCGCGCGCTCGCAGGAGGCGGAGGCGCTCCGCTACCTGCGCTTCGGCGAGGCCGAGCAGGCCGGCGCCATGGCGGCCAAGGCCACCGAGGCGCTGGGCGCGGGCGGTGGCGACCCCACGGCCTCCAGCGTGGAGATGACCGCGCGGATGGACGCGCTGGGGCGGATGGTGGACGCGGTGTCGGACTGGGAGCGCGGCGCCGCCAGGCCGGTGCTCAAGACGGTGATGGAGAAGCGGCTGGACGCGCTGAAGCTGCGCGAGAAGGGCGACCTGATCGCCGCCAGCAAGGGGCTGGACCAGGCGGCCTCCGTGCTGGCCTCCGCCGCCCCCACCCACGCCGAGCAGATCGCCTCCGTGTGGAAGCTGGAGAAGGCCATCGCCGCCGGGGCCTCGCGCTACCACGCCGAGTCGTGGACCCGGCCCATGCTCACCATGAGCGAGCAGCTCTCGCTGGTGCTGCTGCTGGAGCTGGCGCTGGGCGTCATCTTCGAGATGCCGCTGGTGATGGCGCTCTTGGCGGTGGTGGGGCTGGTGAAGTCGCGCTGGCTGTTCAAGTACCAGCGCCACGCGATCATCATCTGCCTGATCGCGGCGGCGATCATCACCCCCACCGGCGACGCCATCAACCTGTCGCTGATGGCCGGGCCCATGATCCTCTGCTACGAGGTCGGCGTCCTCGCGGTGTGGCTGGTGGAGCGCCGCCGGACGCGGATGCAGGCCGCCGGGGGCGAGGGCGGCGCCATCACCCCGGGGTGACCGGCCGGCGGTGGACGTGGATGGCGTGATGGCGGGCCCCGGCGCGTGCTAGACGGGCGCGGTTCCATGGCGCCCCGCCGCTTCCACCGCACCCTGGCCGCGAACGTCCGCTACCTGCTGGCGCTGGTGGCGCGCTTCCGGGTGACGGTGCTCCTGGGGACGGTGCTGTTCCTCGCCGCGCCGCTGATCTTCCGGGTGCTCTACGTGGACCCGGACGGGCACCGGATCAGCTACGGGCAGGCCATCCACCACGTCTACTTCCTGCTCTACGGGCAGCCGTCGCTCCCGTACGTGCCCAACCCGGTGCTGGAGGCGCTCAACGTCGCCATCCCGCCCTTCGGGATCATCGTCCTGGTGGATGGGATGGTGCGCTTCGCCTACCTCTATTTCGCCAAGCATCGCGACGACAAGGAGTGGATCGCCGTGGTCTCCCAGACGATGCGCAAGCACGTGGTGGTGTGCGGCGCCGGCCGGATCGGCTTCCGGGTGAGCGAGCAGTTGCTCGCCCTGGGCCGGGAGGTGTGCGTGATCGAGAAGCGCGAGGACGCGCCCTTCGTCGCCATCCTCCGCGACAAGGGCGTTCCGGTGCTGATCGACGACATCAAGAGCCCCGGCTCCTTGAAGCGCACCAACGTGGAAGGGGCGGACGCCATCGTCTGCGCGACGGACGACGACCTGGCGAACCTGAACGTCGCGCTGGACGCGCGGAAGGTGAACCCCGACATCCGGGTCGTCATCCGGCTGTTCGACGACGACCTGGTGGCCAAGGTGCGGGAGACGTTCAAGGCGGAGGCGTTGAGCAGCTCCGCGCTCGCCGCGCCGGCGATGGCGCTGTCCGCGCTCGACCCGCGCATCCTCCACTCGTTCCAGGTGAACGGGCACCTGATGGTGATCTCCAGGTTCGTGGCGGACCACGGGCTGCCGGAGCTCACGCTGTCCGAGGTGCGGGACACGTTCGGCGGGTTGACGCTGTCCCTGGAGCGCAAGGGCGAGGAGGAGGTGCTCCACCCGCGCGGCAACACCAAGGTGCTCCGCGGGGACGCGTTGACGCTGCAGCTGCAGTACGAGGACTACCGGCGGCTGCGCGACTTCACCGGGGAGAGCGAGCCGCCCCCGCCGTGATATGCGCGGGCGCATGGCACGCATCGCGGTGATCCCCGGCGACGGCGCGGGGATCGAGGTGGCAGCGCAGGTGGTCCCGGTCCTGGAGTCGCTGAGCCGGAGCCGGTCGCTGGGGCTGGAGCTGAAGCACTTCGACTTCGGGGCGGAGCGGTGGCTGAAGGACGGGGTGGGGCTGCCGCCCGGGCAGATCGAGGAGCTCCGGAAGGACTACGACGCGATCTTGTTCGGCGCGGTGGGCGACCCGCGGGTGAAGGACAACGCGCACGCGCGGGAGATCCTGCTGGGGTTGCGGTTCGGGCTGGACCTGTACGTGAACTTCCGGCCGTGCAGGCTGCTCCACGACCGGCTGTCGCCGCTGAAGGGGAAGGGGCCAAAGGAGCTGGACTTCGTGGTGTTTCGCGAGAACACCGAGGGCCTCTACAACGCCATCGGCGGGTGGTTGAAGAAGGGCACGCCGGACGAGGTCGCGCTGGCGGAGGAGATCCACACCAGGAAGGGCGTGGAGCGGATCATCCGCGCCGCGTTCGCGTGGGCGAAGAAGAACGGGAAGACGAAGGTCGCGGTGGCGGAGAAGTCCAACGCCATCCCCGCGCACGAGCTGTGGCTGCGCGTGTTCCGCGAGGTGGCGAAGGAGTACCCCGGCATCGAGGCGAAGCACCTCTACGTCGACGCGATGGCGATGCAGATGGTGCTGAAGCCGGAGACGCTGGAGGTGATCGTCACCACCAACCTGTTCGGCGACATCCTGACGGACCTGGGCGCGGCGCTGACGGGCGGCATGGGCGTGGCGCCGTCGGCGAACCTGAACCCGGACTCCACCCCGCTGTTCGAACCGGTGCACGGGTCGGCGCCGGACATCGCGGGGAAGGGGATCGTCAACCCGATCGCCATGTTCCTCACGTCGGCGTTGATGCTGGAGGAGCTGGGGCACGTCGCGGAGGCGCGTGCGCTGGAGCAGGCGGTGGCGAAGGCCGTGGCGGACGAGCAGTGCACCCGCGACATCGGCGGGTCGCTGAGCACGGCGGACGCGGCGAAGGCGGTGGCGGACCGGATCCGGCTGTAGAGGCCTGGCTTAGAGGCTGAGCTGCATCCCCAGCATCGCGCCGCCCTGGACGCGCCCCTGGAAGGAGTACGCGCGGCCGCCCAGGTCGATGGAGGCGTAGGGGCCGAGCGGGAAGACGACGGCGGCTTCCAGGCGCACGTCCCAGACGCCGCTGGGGTTCCAGAGGAAGGACGGGCGGAGGTCGAAGGAGACGCCGGGCTCGAGCGCGTTCCAGCGGAACGGGGTGTAGCGCTGGGGGAGGGAGACCTCGAACCAGCTCTGCGAGCCGACGGAGGTGTAGAGCCGCCGCCCGCCCAGGCCCAGCGAGAACTCGAGGTGCTGCTTGGGCGGGATGCGCGCGAGGACGGCGCCGTGCACGTCGAAGGACGAGCCGAGCTGTGAGCCTTCGGCGCCGCCCTCGAGGCCCATGGCGTTCCAGTGCAGCAGCCCGCGCGCGCCGAGGAACGGGGCGAGGCCGACCTCGGAGGTGGTGCCGGTGTAGAAGGCGAAGCGCTCCTCGGGGGTGCCCCAGCACTGCATCACGTCCGGCTGGGCGTCGTCGTCGAAGGCGTAGACCACGATGGGCAGCGCCGCCGCCGCCACCACGAGCAGGACGAGCACCGCGGCGTCACCGCCGCCCCCGCCGCCGCCGCTGGAGGAGCCGCCGCTGGCCGGGGTGGCCGTGTGCGTGCCGCCGCCGTTGCCGTTGCCGCCGCCCGAGGGGCCGGAGGTGGTGCCGCCGCCGCCGATGACGATGCGGCCGTTCGGTTCCGGCATCCAGAGGTGGGTGATGACGCCCCCGCACGGGCCGGACTGCGCGTGCGCGACGGAAGCGCTGAGGAGGAGGATCCAGGCCACTCGCGACATCGGCGTGCTCCTGTCTGCTGGACGACGGAAGCGTAGCCGACCCGGAGGCGATGGCGGAGGGTCAAGGATTTTCGACCTTGGTGATGGTCACGATCCTTGTGCAGGGCCGGGAAGCGGGCATTCTGCGCCCCCGATGCAGCTGACCTTGTTCGAGCCAGGGCAGGGCACCGGCGCGGACGATCTGGAACCGGCGCCGGTGTCGGAGGAGGTCCGGGCGGTGGCGGCGCGGCTGCCCGGGTCTTTGAGGATGGGCGGGCAGTCGTGGGTGTATCCGGGGTGGACGGGGGCGGGGTTGGTGTACGCGCCGGGGACGCGGTCGTCGCTGCTGCTGAGCAGGGGGCTGACGGCGTACTCCAAGCACCCGCTGCTGCGGGCGATGGAGATCGATCGCACGTATTACGAACCGCTCCCGGCCTCGACGTTCGCGGAGTACGCGGCGCAGGTGCCGGAGGGGTTCCGGTTCCCGACCAAGGCGTCCCAGGACTGCACGGTGGTGGTGTACCCGGCGCACGCCCGGTTCGGCGCTCGGGCGGGGCAGCGGAACCCGCGGCTTCTGGACGCGTCGTACGCGGCGGACCAGGTGGTGGGCCCGTTCGTCGAGGGGCTGGGGGCGAAGGCGGGCCCGCTGCTGTTCCAGTTCTCGCCGTTCGAGGTGCGGTCGCCGGCGCGGTTCGCGGAGAAGCTGCACGGGTTCCTGGCGAAGCTGCCGAAGGGGCCGGTGTACGCGGTGGAGCTGCGGAACGAGGAGCTGCTGACGGAGGCGTACGGGCAGGCGCTGGCGGACGCGGGCGCGGTGCACTGCTTCAACGTGTTCGGGCGGATGCCGGACGTGCTGGAGCAGCGGGACCGGCTGCCCGCGGCGGCGCGGCGGGTGCTGGTGGCGCGGTGGCTCCATC
>Ga0068860_100000418_pt1 | contig 54969 bp, 49 predicted proteins | sample KBSSwiS32_FD_66597 | JGI IMG/M metagenome (GOLD analysis project Ga0068860, IMG submission 66597) | Switchgrass rhizosphere microbial communities from Kellogg Biological Station, Michigan, USA - KBS Switchgrass S3-2 | ecosystem: Host-associated > Plants > Roots > Rhizosphere > Soil ... | reverse complement strand
GTCGACCGCGAGCGGCTGGCCCGCGAGGCCTCCGAGCACCACACGAGCGCGCTGGCGGAGACCAAGCGGCTGGTCGAGGAGTCCGAGGCCCGGGCGACGGCCGCCGAGGAACGCGCCCGCGAGGCGGTCCAGCAGGCCACCGAGGCCCGCAGCGCGGCGCAGTCGGAGGCCCAGGGCATCCTGACCCGCGCCCGCCGTGAGGCCGAGCAGGTCATCGCCGCGGCCAACACCCAGGCCGAGTCGATCATCGCCAACGGCGACTCCGAGAAGGAGCGTCAGGTGGCCGTGCTCCGGGCCGAGGTCGACCGACTCGCCAAGCGCCGCGACGCCATCACCGCCCAGCTCGCCTCGCTGCGCGACGTCGTCGCCGGCTTCGGCGACGACGAGGACGCCTGAAGACACCGGATTCGGGCACCGGTCGGACCGTGAGCAAGCAGGACGCGGTCCCGTCCGTGGCCGGGCCTCCCCCGGACGGCGAGGAGATGCCGCCGGACGACGGGCCCGCGCTCGACGACGAAGCGGACCTCGGCGAACCCGGCCCGCCGCTGGACCACCGCGCGCCGTTCTTCGTCGGCTTCGTCGGCGCCCTCGGCGCCCTGCTGGCCTACTGGCTCGCGATCCACGTCGCCGCGATCGGCTCGACGCTGATCCTGATCATCGTCTCGTTCTTCCTGGCGGCCGGCCTCAACCCGGCGGTGACGTTCTTCGAGCGGCACGGGCTGCGGCGCACCTGGGCGGTCGTCGTGGTCATCGCCTGCGTCCTGGTGGCCGTCGTGCTGTTCCTGGTCGCGATCGTGCCGGTGATCACCGACCAGGTGAAGTCGATCACCGACGAGGCGCCGCAGTGGTTCGACCGGCTGCAGAACAACCAGGTCATCCAGGACCTCGACGACGAGTACGACGTCATCGACAAGGCCCGCGCCTACGTCACCGGGGGCGACTTCGTCGGCACCCTGTTCGGCGGCGCGCTCGGCATCGGCCTGGCCGTGCTCGGCGCCCTGTTCAACGCCTTCATCATCCTGGTGCTGACGCTCTACTTCCTCTCCTCGCTCGAGACCACCAAGACCGCGCTCTACCGGCTCGCCCCGGCATCGCGCCGCGACCGGGTCACCCGGCTCGGCAACCGGATCATCGAGGGCGTCGGCGGCTACGTCTCCGGCGCGTTCATCGTCGCGATGTGCGCCGGCCTCTCGTCGCTGGTCTTCCTGTTCGCCGTCGGCCTCGGGCAGTACGCCGTCGCGTTGGCCTTCGTCGTCGCGCTCCTCGACGTGATCCCGATGATCGGGGCCACGATCGGGGCGGTGGTGGTCTCGGCGATCGCGTTCGCCGAGGATCCCAAGATCGGCATCGCCTGCGTGATCTTCTACGTGATCTACCAGCAGGTCGAGAACTACGTGATCTACCCACGCGTCATGTCGCGGTCGGTCGACGTCCCCGGAGCGGTCACCGTCATCGCCGCCCTGGTCGGCGCGGCGTTGCTCGGTGTCGTCGGGGCGCTGCTCGCCATCCCCACCGCCGCCGCGATCCTGATGCTGACCCGCGAGGTGTTCGTCCGCCGGCAGGACCAGCGCTAGCCGCCAAGGGAGCTGAGGATGGAGCTCGAGTTCACCGACGCCGTCTTCGAGTGGCGCGGCCCGGCGCCCTACCACTTCGTCCGGGTGCCCGAGGACGACGCCGACGAGATCGCCGACGTCGCCGCCGCCATCACCTACGGCTGGGGAATGATCCCGGCCGCTGTCACCGTCGGCGAGACCACGATGACGACCGCGCTCTGGCCCAAGGAGGGCACCTACTACGTCCCGCTCAAGGACAAGCTCCGGCACGCCGAGGGCATCGGCCTGGGCGACGTCGTCACGGTGCGGCTGCGCATCGACGTCTAACCCAGCATCCCGATGAAAGCGAAGAGCACTGCCTGCGCGCCGTTCTGCGACCAGGCCGCCATCCCGGCGTCCGTGAGCGGCAGCCAGGTCCCCGTGCCGGTCGACACCGCGCCACAGCCCGGATCGACCACCCAGTCCTGGGTGAGCTCCGCGGTCCCCATGCCGTCGGTCCCCGAGAAGGTGATCGTGACGTACTCGTCCGCAGCCCCAGGGCAGTCGGCCTGCTCCCGACCGATCCCGTGGGAGTACAGACGTTGGGCCGCGTCCGCGTCGAGCGACGAGGCATACACGAGGTCGTACCCGCCGCCTCCGCGCTTGTAGGCGCAGACGCTGGCGGCATGCACGGGACGCAGGCCCTCGGTCGGCATGGCGGTGACCCCCGGAGGCTGCTCGAGATGCGACTCGCAGCCGGTCGTGGCCCGCGCCGAGTCGATGACGTGGCGGCGCACTGCGGGGTCCCGGGTGGCGACCGTGAGTGTGGTGCCGAACGCCTCGACGGTCTCCTGGGTGTAGCCGTCGCCGAGGTCGACGGTGCCCGGCTCGACGTCTGCGCCGAGCCAGACGTACGGCGCCTCCGGGGGTGGGTATGGGCTACCCAGGCACAGGTCCGAGAGCGCGATCGGCCGGCCGACCCAAGGGGTGTCCGCCTTCGGGTTGATCACCTTGCTTCCGTCGCTGCGCACACTCGCGCCAGGGCCTCCGCACAGGATCGGGCGCTCGTCGGTGGCCATGGTCGTCGGCGCCGTGCCCCAGCCCCAGTCGGCCGGGACGTCCACGGTCAGACCGTGCCACGACTCGGGCCGCCAGTCGGTGGTCGGCGCGAAGGTGGGCTGGGTGGCCGTGTGCCCGCCCGACCCGTGATCGCCGCTCCGGTCCTGGAGCGCGAAGGCAGTGCCCGAGACAGCCACCACAGCCGCGACCGTGCCGACCACGGCCCACCTCCGTCGCCGGCGGGTGGTCGCGCCGGCGTGGGCCCGAGCCGCGAGGGGCACGCCGATGTCGGCCCGCTCCGCCGCCTGCCGCAGCCCGGTGCGGAACGCCTGCTCCAGCTCGGTGTCCTTCATCGGTCCTCCTCGGTCAGCCGGGTGCGCAGCGCTGCCAGCGCGCGATGGACATGGGAGCGGACCGTCACCTCTGAGCAGCCGAGGGCGGCCGCGATCTCGGGGTAGTCGAGGTCCTCGTAGAAGCGCAGCACCACCGCGGCCCGCTGCCGCGGCGGGAGCGTGCGGCAGACCGACCAGACCGCGTCGTCGGTGCCGAGGCGGTCGGCGTGGTCCGGTTGCGGATCCGCCGCGAGCACGGCCTCGACCGGGGACTCCCGACGGGTCCGCCGCCACCTCGAGATGTGCGCGTTGACGATCATCCGGCGCACGTAGGTGTCCGGGTCCATGGTGCGCGAGACCTTCGACCAGCGCTCGCACGCCCTCGCCAGTGCGTCCTGGACGGCGTCCTCAGCCGCGTGCTGCGAGCCCGTCACCACATAGGCGAAGCGCAGCAGGCTCGGCCCCCTCGCCGCCACCCAGTCGTCGAACGCCGGCCGCGCCACGGGCCCAGCGTCCGGCGACGCGACGGGTTCCACGTCCACATCCACTCACGTAACACGGTCGATGAACGGCAGATGTTGCACCTGCGGGTCAGAAATGTCCGCGCGCGCCGATCCAGCTCCGCGGGTACGTTGCGCACCGGCCCATCCCCACTAGGGTGACGATGTGAGCACGCCGTTCCATCTCGATCTCGATGAGGACCGCGGTCTCCTGACGCTGTACGGGGAGCTCGACGAGCCGGTGACCATCGAGCTGCGCGAGACCATCCTCAAGGCCAGCCACGAGCTGACCTCCGACCTGGCGGTCGACCTCGCCCACGTGACGTTCATGCCGAGCCCTGCGATCGGCGTCCTCGCCGCGGCGCAGACGCAGGCGCGTGACCAGGGCGCGACCCTCACGTTCGTCGCGCCCGCCGGCACGGTCGCCGGGCGCCTGCTGACCATCTGCGCGCTCGACCACATCGAGTCCCTGGACTGAGGGCGGGCTCAGACCGACTGCCAGGCGAGCGGCACGTACGCCGTCACGACCGTGCCGTCGGAGCGGTCGACGGCCCAGGAGCTGCTGAGTGCGTCGACGATGGCCAGGCCGCGTCCGTGACCTACCTCCGGCTTGAGGGGTCGGGGTTCGACGGCCCCCGAGGAGCCGGCGTCGCGCACCTGCACGATCAGCACGTCACCCTCGAGCGCACAGCAGAGCTCGATGGTCCCGTCGGGGTCCGGGTGCCCGTGGGCCACCGCGTTGGCGACCAGCTCGAAGGCCACCAGCGCGGCGTCGTGGCGCAGCTCGTCGGTCGTCTTGTGGTCGGCGAGCAGCTCGAGCACCAGCTCGCGCGCAGTCGCCCCAGCACCCGCGCCGTGTTGGAGACGCCGCCGGACCGTGCGCGCCTGTGTGCTGTCGCTCATTCAGGCCCCCCGGTCCGTCGATCGACGGAACGACTGTACCGCGTCAGGCGACCCCGGACGGCCGCATCGACGCCCGGACGACCACCGAGCGCTCCCCCGCCTTGACGGCGATCACCCCGGCGAGGATCAGCAACCCGCCGAGCAGCTGGACGGTCCCGGGAAGCTCGTCGAGGAGAAGCCAGGCCCAGCCCACGCTCGCGACCACCTCCAGCAGGGCGACGAACGACGCCAGCCGCGAACCCAGCCGCCGACCGGCCGCGATCCCGGCGACGTAGGCGAGCGCCGCGGAAACCATCCCCATGACGAGCAGGGGCACCCACCACGCGACGTCCGCCCCGGCGTACGACGTGGCGTCGGTCGAGGCGTGCATCGGCAGCAGACCGACCAGCCCCAGCGCGGCGAGCGCGACGGCGCCCACGAGCAGGCCGCCCCAGGCCAGGACGATCGGCGGCAGGCCGTTGTCCTCGTCGGCACTGATGATGAAGTAGGTCGCGCAGCCGACCATGGCTCCGAGTGCCCAGAGCGCGCCTCGGACGCTGAGGTCGGCGCCCGAGAGCAGGTCGAGCACCAGCACCAGGCCGAACGCCGCCAGCCCCGCACCGGCGAGGGTCATCGCACCCGGCCGCTGGCCGTGCCGCAGCCACAGGAACACCACGACCGCCGCCGGCGCGGTGAACTCGATCAGGATCGCCGGCCCGACCTGCATGTGCTGGACCGCGGAGAAGTAGCAGAACTGGGCACCCGCCACCGCGACGAACCCGTAGCCGCCCAGGAGGGCGAGGTTGCCGCGCAGCAGCGACCAGCGACCCCAGAGCTCGCGCACACCGAACGGCGTGAGGACGGTCGCGGCGAGCGCGACGCGGACGAGCGTCATCGCGCCCGGGCTCCACCCGGTCTCGATCAGCCCCCGCGCCAGCCCCCCTGCCATCCCGAAGGAGACGGCCGACACGACCGCGAACGCCAGGCCGGCGCTCACCCGGCTCGGGACCGGGCCGGAGCCACGCGCGTCGAGCGGAGTGTCATGGGTAACTGCGCTCATGACACATGACGCTACGATTCCTGCGGTAATCTGTCAACGTGGTTTTCGCCCATGACACCGAGGTGGCGCTCCAGGCGGCCGTCAAGATCGCCGACAGCGCGCTGGAGCCAGACACGCTCACGACCGTGGCGGACCTCGACCGGATCTGGGACGCGTTCGGCTACACCGGCCGCCACGACCGCACCCAGGCCGAGCTCGACGCCGTCCGCGCTGTCCGGCCCCGGCTCCGGGCGTTGCTGACCGCCGACCGTGACGAGGCTGTCGAGCTCGTCAACCAGACCCTCAGCGAGGCGCGGGCGGTGCCTCAGCTGGTCCGTCACGGCGACGTCGACTGGCACATCCACGGCGTCGACGGGCAGGCGCCGCTGGCCACCCGGATCCTGGTCGAGACGGCGATGGCGATGATCGACGTCATCCGCGCCGACGAGATGTCGAGGCTGGCCGTGTGCGCCGACGACACCTGCCGGGGCGTGGTGCTCGACCTGTCGCGCAACCGGTCGAAGCGCTTCTGCAGCCCCACCTGCGGCAACCGCAACGCCGTGGCGGCGTACCGCACCAGGCATCGCTAGCCAGCTCCCCGCCCACTACGCCCTCGGCGTGGTCCCGTACCGCGACACCCACGCGAGCGGCATACTCCCCGCAGCATCACTTCGTCTCGGACTCCCCATACCGAAGGAACATCCTTGAGGACTCATCTCATCCGAGCCGGAGCCGCCATCGGCGCCGCCGCGCTCAGCATCTCCACCCTGTTCATGACCGCGGGCCCGGCTCACGCAACCGCCGGCGGCAACCTCGTCGTCACCATCGTCGACCAGTACGGCCAGCCGGTCGCGGGCGTCGTGCAGGTCATCAACTCCACAGGCTTCTCGGCGACCGAGGACGGATCAGGCGGCGGCGGCGGGCTTCTGGGCGGCGGCGTCTTCTCATCGACCCACACCTTCACCCTGATCCCGGCGGACGGCTACGAGGTCGAGGCCATCACTCCATGGAGCGGCGTCGACTGCTTCGGTATCTCGCCCTGTAGCCCCTCCGGTGGCCCGCTCGTCTACGTCCCGGTGGTCACCGTGACCGACGGGGGCAACGCGTCGTACGTCGCGCACGTCACCATGCCGACGGTGACCGGCAGCACCACCGTGCCGGGGAGCCTCGCGGTCACGACCTCGCCGGGCTACCAGACTCTCGCGGCCTACTACGGCTTCTACGGAGGTGGCGTCAACATCGGCTACCAGTGGACTCGCAGCGGTGCCGACATCCCGGGCGCCTCGACCTACTCCTACAACACCGTGCCGGCCGACGGCTCCCGGCAGATCGCGGCCCGGCTCCTCCCGTCACCGGGGATGGCCGTGCTCTTCGGAACCTACGTGGCGCCGTACACGACTCAGCCCGTGACCATGGCCCCGTTCACACCCGCCAAGACCAAGACCAAGATCGCGCTGCCGAGCAGCCTGAAGTTCGGTTCGCGGGTCACGATGAAGATCAAGGTCAAGTCCAAGTCGAAGATCGGCGGGGCACCGGTGGGTCAGGTGACGGTGAAGATCGGCCAGCTCAAGATCCAGAAGCCGGTCAAGAACGGCAAGGCGCTGGTCAACCTGCCCAACCTCCGGCCGGGGAGCTACACCATCTCGGTGTCGTACTCCGGCTCGGACTACTTCGCGAAGTCAAAGGCGAAGGCCAGCCTCACCGTGCACAAGTAGCCCCAACGCGAGAGCAGCGAGAGCAGCCGGGGGTCAGTCGAGGAACCTCTTGAGGACCTCGACGAAGACCTCCGGCTGCTCGCTGTGCACCCAGTGGCCCGCCCCCTTGACGGTCACGCGCCGGTTGCGCGGGAACCAGTGATCCATCGCCGCGACGTAGTCGGGGTGGACGTACGCCGAGTCCGCACCACCCACCCAAAGCACCGGCCCCTGGTAGGGCGACGTGCCGGCCAGCCCCGCCTCGGGCCAGCCGGTGATCTCATCGAGATCGCGGCCCAGCAGCTCGAGGTTGAGCAGCCACCGCCAGCGCTCGCCGGAGGCGGCATGCTCGTCGCGGCGCAGACTCTGCAGCAGGAAGCCGCGGACCGTCGGGCTCGGCACCGCCTCGCGCAGCGCGTCCTCGGCCTGGGCGCGGCCCTCGAGCGAGTCGAGGTCGATCGCCCGCATGGCCTTGATGTAGCCGTCGAACTCGGTGGCGTGGTCGTAGGCCACGGGCGAGACGTCGACGACCACCAGCTTCTCGACCAGCTCGGGATGGCGCAGCGCCACGAGCATCGCGGTCTTGCCGCCCATGGAGTGGCCGACCAGTGCGACCGGGTCGTCGGGCGAGAGCAGCTCCGCGACCTGGTCGGCGGCGGCGAGGTAGTCGAACCGATCGCTCCACGGGGACCGCCCGTGGTCGGGCATGTCGACCAGGCTCACCCGGTGCCGGTCGCTGAGCTGCTTGGCGATCGCGGTGAAGTTGCGGCCCTGGCCGAAGAGGCCGTGGCAGAAGACGACCCGGCTGCCCGACGTGCCGAGCTCGGTGGTGTGCAGCATCAGCACCAGCCGTGCACGCCGGATGGCGTCAGGTCGCGATCGCGCAGCTCCACCGCGTGGGTGGCACCGAAGTCGGTGCAGGTCTCGGCGAAGTCCTGGGTGCGGTACTCGATCATCAGCACCTGGTCGCCGTAGTCGTCGACGTAGCGCTGGCACTCGTCGTAGCGTCCGCACTCCTCGGCGATCGCGAAGTCGTAGCCGACCTTGGTGCCGTCGTAGCCGGCCAGGTTCTTCTGCCCGGCCGCGAGCCCGTGCCGGTGCGCCTGGCCGACCAGCAGAGCCGCGTAGCGGATCGCCTGCCGCTTGGTCAGCAGCCCGTCGCTGCGGGTGAAGGAGTCGAGGTTGTCGAACTCCACCGCGGCGTAGCCGTGCCTGGCGCAGCCGCGGACCCAGTGGCCCATGATCGCGGCCAGGGCCTTCCGGTTGGCGTCGGTGCGGAGGTCGAGCAGCGTCTCCCCCCAGTCCTCGTCGATGACCGGTCGGCCATCGGCGTCGCGGAGCAGCAGGTCGCGGTGGCCGCGCCAGAACCGCTTCTCGTTAGGCTGGGTCTGGAAGCCGTTGACGTAGCAGATGTTGTAGAGCCCCGCGACCGGCGGGTCGGTCCGGTCGCGGACCACGATCCCGACGTTGGCGGCCGGCGCGGAAGCGCCGCCGAGCTGGTAGTCGACGTCGGTGTCGGGCGGCAGTGCCGGCACCGCGAGCAGAGCGGAGGCGAGCAGGCCGACCAGCGCGGGGATCACCCGTCGAACCTATCGAGCCTCTCGCGCTCAGAAGTCGAAGCCTCCGAAGTCCCCGCCGCCGAAGTCGCCGCCGAAGTCGCCACCGCCGTCTCCACCACCGTCGCCACCATCACCACCACCGTCACCACCGGGGTCGCCCGCGTCGTTGCCGTCGTAGCCACCGCCGTCGTAGCCGTCACCCCAGCCGAGGCCGCCGTCGAGCAGCGAGCCCACGAGCAGCCCGGTGAACAGCATGTTCATGCCGCCGCCGAAGTAGCCCGCGGCGTACGGCGCGTAGGCACCGCCGCCCTCGTAGTAGGGCATCCGCCGCGCGCCGACCATGACCTGGCGAGTGTCCGGCTCGGCGCCGGCGCGGACCCGTTCCGCGTCCAGTGCGCAGGCCGGGACCTGGCGCGGCGTACCGCCCGGCGGCGTCCACTCGACGTCGGCGACCGAGAGACCGTGGCGCGGGTCGAAGAAGCACGGCGGACGGCGCGCGGGCAGCGGCTCTCCCGCGACCCGGGCCCGCACGCACGCGATGGCGTAGCGGCCGTCCTCGATGATCTCGGTGACGTGCCGGACCTCCTCGGGCCGGGTCAGCCGGTCCGAGGCGAGCTTCGCCGCCTCATAGGCGTCGAGCGCGCGCTGGTAGTCGGCGCGCGCGCCCGGGTCCAGCTCCCGCCCGGCCAGCTCGGCGTCGAGCTCCTGCAGATCGGTGCCCAGCGCGGTGACGTCCTCGAACGCCAGCTTCTGCACCGGTTCCAGCGCGGCGCGCTGCTGGGCCAGCTCACGCTCCCTGCCGCGTCGGCTCGCGACCACCGCCGCGACGACCAGGACCACGAGCACCAGGACCACGAGCCACTCCACGTCCCGAGCCTACGGGCCGCCCCACGAGCAGGGGCGATGACAGGGGCAACTGACTGACTGTACAGTTAGCGAATGGCCGCCACGACCGAGCCCACCGCGATCCGCACGACGTTGCCGGGGACGGCCTACCACTCCGACGAGACCTGGGCGCTCGACAAGGAGCGGGTCTTCTACCGCAACTGGATCTACGTCGGCCGGGCCGAGCGGGTCGCGCGACCGGGCGCCTGGCTGCGCTTCGAGATCGCCGACGAGAGCGTCCTGGTCGTGCGCGGCAAGGACGACCGGCTGCGCGGGTTCTACAACGTCTGCCGACACCGCGGCTCCCGGATCTGCGACGACGAGCAGGGCGAGGTGCGCAGCCACCTGCGCTGCCCCTACCACGCGTGGGGCTACGCACTCGACGGCACTCTGGTGACCACGCCGATGATCGAGAAGGACGAGATCGACCGCGAGGCGACCTCCCTGTGGCAGGTGCACGTCGACGTCTGGGAGGGGTTCGTCTTCGTCAACCTCAGCCGCGGTACGCCGACCCCGCTCCTCGACGCCCTCGCCGACCAGCAGGACGACCCGCTGTCGCTCGCGCGCGTCGGGCTGGCCGAGCTGCGCATCGGGCACGTCTCGACCATCGAGGTCCAGGCGAACTGGAAGATCGTCATCGAGAACTACAACGAGTGCCTGCACTGCCCGACCGTCCACCCGGAGCTGGTGTCGGTGGTTCCGGCGTACCGCAAGGGCAGCATCTTCGAGGACGGCCGCCACGACGGCGGGGTCACCCTGGCCGACGGCCGCACCAGCGTCGCGCTCGACCCTCGGCTCCGGCTACCCCTGCTGCCCGGCCTCAAGCACCACGACGGCCCGTCGTCGTACTTCGGGGCGCTGGTCTACCCGACGATGTTCCTCGACGTCGACGGCTCCGCGGCGCTCGCCACGGCGGTCTTCCCGACCGGACCGCGCAGCTGCCGACTGGTCACCGAGTACCTCTTCAGCCCGGAGGCGTTCGAGGACCCCGGCTTCGACCCGCGCCCGGTCGTGGAGTTCAACGAGCTGGTCACCCGGCAGGACAACGAGGCCTGCGAGCGGGTCCAGCGCGGCGTGACCTCCCGGGCCTTCGACCACGGTGTCTTCCCGGCCAAGGACGGCTGGGTCTACGTCTTCGACCAGCGCTACCTGCGCGACGTCGAGGAGGGCTGACCCTCAGCCGACGACGACGCGAGCGTCCAGGGCCAGTACGCCGTCGGGGCGGGCGAGCACCGGGTTCAGCTCGAGCTCGACCAGCTCGGGGTGGGCGGCCGCGAGGCGCGAGACCCGGGCGACCACGTCGGCCAGCGCCGCCAGGTCGACGGGCGTCCGGCCGCGGGCGCCGAGCAGCAGCGGTGCACCGCGCAGCGAGAGCAGCAGCTCTCGCGCGGCCGCGGCCGACACCGGTGCGATGCCGCACGCGGTGTCGCCCAGCACCTCGGTGAAGACCCCGCCGAGGCCGACCAGCACGACCGCCCCGAACTTCGGGTCCCGGACGCTGCCCACAACGAGCTCCACGGCGTCGGCGAGGTCGGCCATCGCCTCGACCGACACCGACGGCGGTGCCAGCCGCCGCACCAGGTCGTCGTACGCCGCCCGGACCGCAGCCGGGTCTGCGAGACCGACCACCACGCCGCCGCCCTCGGACTTGTGCAGCCGCCCGGTGGCCTTGAGCACGGCCGGGAGCCCGACCTGCGCGAGTGCCGGGTCCAGCTCGGCCGGCGCACTCACGCTGACCGACGCCGGGAACGCGATGCCGCTGTCGCGGAACAGCTCCCGCGCCCCGTCGTAGGACGTGTCGGTGACCGGCGGCGCGACCGGCGGCAGCTCCTCCGCCAGCCCCGCGCCCGTCGGCTCGACCAGGCCGGCCAGCACCGCGCACGCGCGGTCGACGTCGCGGTGCACCGGGACACCCGCCGCCCGCAACACCTCGCTGGCCGGGCTCTCGGGATAGATCGTCTGGACGACCAGGGGCTTGGCCTGCGCGACGACGGCCTCGGCCATCTGCCGAGCGGCCGCCAGCTCCGGGGCGGTGAGGTTGGACTCCTCGGTCGAGTAGCCGCCGAAGAAGCCGGTGAGCAGCACGCCGTCGACCTGGTCGGAGCCGAGCAGCAGCCCGGCAGCTCGCGCATAGCTCGCGACGTCCTGCTCGCCCGCGCCGGCGATGTCGACGGGGTTGGTGACCGTTGCCTGCGCCCACAGGGCGGCCTCGAGCTCCCCGGTCAGCGTGCCGGTCAGCACCGGAGTCTCCAGCCCCACCCCCGCCAGCGCGTCCGCGGCCACGGCACCGTGGCCGCCGCCGTCGGTGAGGACCGCGACCCGGCGGCCGGCCATCCGCCGCGGCGCGCGGAGCGCGACGAGCAGGTCCGCCATCTGCGTCGGGTGCTCCACCCGGTGCGCGCCCACCGCGGCGCACGCCGCGTCGACCACCATCGACGAGCTCGTCAACGAGCCGGTGTGGGAGACCGCGCTGCGCACCGCCGCCTCCGTGCGGCCCGGGGCCAGCAGGACCAGCGGCTTGCCCGCCGCGCGCAGCGCCCGGGCGGCATCGAGGAACGCACGACCGTCGACGACGTCCTCGGTGTAGACCGCGACGGCGCGGGTGCCGGGGTGCTCGACGCAGGCGTGCAGCAGGTCGACGACACCAAGGTCGGCCTGGTTGCCGAGCGAGACGAACCGCGACACGCCCAGGCCCCGGTCGGCGAGCAGCCCGGCCAGGTCGAGCACCAGGTTGCCGCTCTGGCTGAGCACCGCCACGTCGCCGGCGGGGAGGAGGGCGTGCGCCAGCTGCAGCCCGGTCGTGGTGTCCGCGATCCCGAGGCAGTTGGGCCCGACCAGCACCGCACCCGCGTCGCGCACGGCCGCGAGCGCTTCGGCCTCGAGCTCGGCCCCAGCCGCACCGGCCTCGGACAGACCCGCGGTGATCGCGACGATCGCCCGGGCGCCGGCAGCGAGCGCATCCGCCACCGAGGGCACGAACCCCTCGGCCGGCACGCAGACCACGGCGAGGTCGATGCTCCGCCCGTGCGCCTCGGCCGCCGCCCGTGCGGACGTGAAGGTGGGCTGCCCGAGCACCGCAGCGCCGCGCCGGTTGACGAGCAGGACCGCGCGCTCCCCCGGGGTCGCCAGCGCCCGCCGCGCGAGGATGTGCCCCCACTTCGCCGAGTCGCCGCTGGCCCCCACGATCACGACCGTCCGGGGCGCGAAGAGGGCGTGCAGCGACTCCGTCGTCGTCGCGCTCCGCGGCCCTTGACGCCCCACGCGGGCGACCCTAGCATCGCTGACTGACTGAACAGTCAAGATTCTTGGGGGTGCGATGGCCGGGGCCGAGGCACCGCCCCCTGCGCGGCCCAGCCAGCGCGAGCAGGCCGCCGCCGAGGCCCGCACCCGGATCCTCCGGGCCGCCGCCGAGTGCATCGTCCGCGACGGCCTCGCCCAGGTCCGGATGGCCTCCATCGCCCGTACGGCGGGGGTCTCCGCCGGCCTGCTGCACTACCACTTCGACACCAAGGAGCTGCTCTTCGGCGAGGTGCTGAGGTACTCCCACGAGGTCTCCGCCGAGCTCAACCAGCGCGCCATGGCCGGGGTCGGCGACGACCCCGCCGTGCGGCTCTCGTCGTTCCTCGACCGGTGCCTGCCCAGCGACGAGCAGCGCGCCGACGAGTGGCTGCTCTGGCAGGAGCTGGCGCTGCTCTGCATCCGCGACCCCCACCTCGCGAAGGTCGGCGCGGAGCTCTACGGGGACCTCTACGCGACCGTGGCCCAGATCATCCGCGACGGGCTCGCGGCCGACGTCTTCGACACCACGCTCGACCCCCAGGCAATCGCCGAGACCGCCGTGGCCCTGACCGATGGGCTCGGCGCGCGCGTCCTGGCCCGCGACCCCAATCTCGGGCTCGAGGACGCACGAGTCGCCATCGCCACCAGCGTCGGAATCCTGGTCGGCCACGACGGACCCCTCCCTCCGCCCGCTCCCTACGACGACGAGCACGGTCCGTGACACCGCACCCGCGGCTCGCCCTCCCCCGCACCTCCCGGCGCTCCCTCCTGACCGGCGGACTGGCGCTGGGCGCGTCGATGGCGCTGCCCGGCTGTGCCTACATCCGCGACGACGTCCCGGTCGACGCGCCGCTCCCGAAGTCCGCCAAGGCGGAGATCGACGGCGACCTCGTCTACTTCAACTGGGCCGACTACCTCGCGCCGAAGGTCCTCAGGGGGTTCCAGGAGGAGTTCGGCGTGCGGATCATCGAGTCCAACTTCGACTCGATGGAGGGGATGTACGCCAAGCTCGCGGCCGGCAACCAGTACGACATCGTCTTCCCGATCGCGAAGTGGGTCGTCAAGCTGCGCCAGGAGGGCAAGCTGCGCGCGATCGACCCGGCGCAGCTCGACAACGCCGACCAGGTCTTCTACGCCGGGTCCTACTTCAACGACCCGTGGTACGACGCCGGGTCGCGGGTCTCGATCCCGTTCACGGTCTACAAGACCGGGATCGGGTGGCGCACCGACAAGGTGTCGTCGATGACGGGCAGCTGGCACGACCTGTGGAACGACGACGCGAGCGGCCACATCTTCACCCTCGACGACCAGGACGAGGCGCTGGCCATGGCCGCCCTCCTCCTCGGCTACGGCGTCAACACCGCGAAGGCCTCCGAGCTCGCCGAGATGAAGAAGCTCCTGATCAGCCAGAAGGACGTGCTCCGCGCGTACTCCTCCGACGACATCAACGACATGACCGGCGGCGACGCCTGGGTCCACCACATGTGGAGCGGCGACTTCCTCTACCTGCGGCAGGGGCTGGCCAACGACCCCACGAAGTTCGACTTCGAGGCGCCGACGGAGGGCACGCCGATCAACTCCGACACCTACGCGATCCCGGCCAACGCCAAGCACCCCGGGACGGCGATGGTGTTCATCGACTACCTGCTCCGGCCCGAGAACGCGATCCGGAACATGCGCTACCTCTACTACCCGTTCCCGGTGAAGGACGCGCTGCCGGCGTTCTCCGAGCTCGCCAAGGACGTGCCGGCGTGCAACGTGGAGGTCTCGGACCTCGAGAACGAGAACGTCTACAGGCTCCTCTCCGCGGACGACCAGCAGCGGCGGTCGGCCACCTGGACGGAGGTGAAGGCGAGCTGATGGCGACGGTGGCGGCGACCGACCGGGCGGCGAAGGCGCCGCGCTCCGCGCAGCGCACCTGGCTGTGGGGTGCGCTGCTCGCGCTGCCGACCGCCTGGATGGTGGCGTTCTTCGTCTCGAGCATGGCGATCATCGTGCTGCTGTCCTTCGGCCGCACGACCAACGACGGCTACCCGGCGTTCGCGCTCCGAACGGCCAACTACCGCGCGATCTGGAACGACGTCTACCTCGAGCTGTTCGTGCGCTCGCTGGTCTACGCGCTGGCGACCGTGGTCATCTCGGTGCTGATCGCCTACCCGGTGGCGTACACGATCGCCCGGCACGGCGGCCGCTACAAGAACGCCCTGATCGCGGCGATCGTGGTGCCCTTCTTCGCCAGCTACCTGATCCGGATGTATGCCTGGAAGGCGCTGCTCTCCGACGAGGGGCTCGTCAACAGCGGCCTCCGCAAGACGGGGCTCAGTGACGGCGTCACCTTCCTCAACACGCCCTGGGCGGTCGTGGGCGGCCTGGTCTACGGCTTCGTGGTCTACATGATCCTGCCGATCTACGCCTCGCTCGAGCGGCTCGACGGCTCGCTGATCGAGGCGGGCAAGGACCTCTACCACGGCCCGGTGCGGACCTTCTTCAGCGTGACGCTGCCCGCCACCCGGCCGGGGCTCTACGGCGGCATCCTGCTCGTCTTCCTGCCCGCGCTCGGCGACTTCGTGAGCGCCCAGCTCCTGGGCGGCGCCAACACCTACATGATGGGCAACCTGGTCCAGCAGCAGTTCGCCGAGGGCCAGAACTGGCCGCTCGGCTCGGCCCTCACGGTCGGCATGATGGCCGCCCTCACGGTGCTGATGGTGATCTACCTGCGCGCGACCTCGACCCAGGCGCGGGAGGGCTCGTGAGGACGCGGAGGCTGGAACGACGGCCGCGGTTCGGCGTCTTCGTCACCGTGCTCTTCTTCGGCTGGCTCTACCTGCCGATCCTCGCCGTCGCGCTGTTCAGCCTCAACGACAAGAAGTCGCTGTCGGCGTTCTCAGGCTTCAGCCTCCGGTGGTACGACGACCTGGTCCACAACTCGGCCCTCATCAGTTCACTGGTCGCCAGCCTCGAGATCGCGACCGTCTCGGCCGTGGGCTCCCTCGTGCTCGGCACCATGCTCGCGCTCGGCCTCGAGCGGGTGCGGGGCCGGCGCGGCCGGGTCATCGGTGCGGTCACCCTGCTCCCGCTGGTCACGCCCGAGATCGTCACCGGCGTGGCGGCGCTGCTGCTCTTCACGGGCATCGGCCTCAAGCTGTCGATGACCACGGTGATCCTCGCCGAGGTCACCTTCTCGATCGCCTACGTGACCGTGATCGTGCGCGGCCGGCTCGCCGGCATCTCGATGGAGGTCGAGGAGGCCGCCCGCGACCTCGGCTGCACGCCGTTCCAGGCCCTGCGGCTCGTCACCATCCCCACCCTGGTGCCGGCCCTGGTCGGCGCCGGTCTGCTCGTCTTCGCACTCGTCTTCGACGACTTCGTGCTCGCGTTCTTCACCACCGGGGTCGACCCGCAGCCGCTGCCCGTCCGCGTCTACTCCTCGATCCGCTTCGGCGTCTCGCCGGCCATCAACGCCATCGGCACCCTGATGCTCCTGGGCTCGGCCCTGCTGATCGTGGCCGCCCTCACCGTCCCCCGACTCTTCAACCGCGGCACGTCCAGCCTGGACCTGATCACCGGAGGCCAACGATGAGCACCGCCCCGATGGCCGTTCCCGACCCCACCCCGTCGGTCACGCTGCGCGCGCTGACCAAGGACTTCGGCGGCACCACCGTCGTCGACCACCTCGACCTCGACATCAGCAGCGGCGAGTTCTTCTCGCTGCTCGGCCCGTCAGGCTGCGGCAAGACCACCACGTTGCGGATGATCGCGGGCTTCACCGACCCGACCTCCGGCACGATCCTGGTGGGCGGCGACGACGTCACCAGCACGCCGCCGCACAAGCGCGACGTCAACACCGTCTTCCAGAGCTACGCCCTCTTCGAGCACCTCGACGTCCGGGGCAACGTCGGCTTCGGGCTGCGCCGCAAGGGGCTGGACCGCCGTACGCTCGACCGTCGCGTCTCCGACATGCTCGAGCTGGTCGAGCTCGGCGACAAGGGCGGGGAGCGCCCGGCCCGGCTCTCCGGCGGACAGCGACAGCGCGTCGCACTGGCCCGCGCGCTCATCAACCAGCCGAAGGTGCTGCTGCTCGACGAGCCGCTGGCCGCGCTCGACCTCAAGCTCCGCCACGCGATGCAGGCCGAGCTCAAGTCGATCCAGCGCGAGGTCGGCATCACCTTCCTCTTCGTCACCCACGACCAGGACGAGGCGCTGAGCATGAGCGACCGGGTCGCGATCATGAACGACGGCGTCATCGAGCAGTGCGGCACGCCCGAGGACGTCTACGAGCGCCCGACCTCGGTCTTCGCTGCCGGGTTCATCGGCACCAGCAACCTGATGAGCGGCACCTGGTCGGCGGGCTGCGTGACGGTCTCCGACACCCTCTCGATCCCGGCGCCGGACCACCGGGGCTCTGCGGACGGCGAGCCGGTCAGCGTGACGGTCCGGCCCGAGAAGATCTGGCTCAGCGACCTCACGCCGCAGATGTTCCGGACGGCCGGGACCATCGTGTCCAACAGCTACCACGGCGCCACCACGCAGTATCTGGTCTCCATCACGCCGGAGCTCACGCTCACCGTGCTGGAGCAGAACCTGCCCCGCATGCGGACCGAGGACCGCTGGAACCCCGGCGACCGGGTCGAGCTGGGCTGGCTGCCCGAGCACACCGTGGTGCTGCGAACCACCCCACGAAACCGCTCGGAGAGCGCGCTACGCGCGGATGCTCGCGCTTCCGCGGGGACCCCGGAAAAGCTGTGAGTCGCGCCGACGTCGTGGTCGTGGGCGCCGGCCTCGCCGGGCTGGCCGCCGCCCGCGACCTGGAGGCGGGTGGAGCGCGGGTCACGGTGCTGGAGGCACGCGAGCGTGTGGGCGGGCGGGTCGAGCAGGTCGAGCTCCCCGACGGCCGACGGGTCCAGCTCGGCGGCGAGGTGGTCGGCGACGCCCACACCAGCTATCTCGGGCTGGTCGCCGAGCTCGGGCTGACCCTCACCCCGTCCTACGTCGCCGAGCCCGGCGAGATCACCCGGCAGACCGTCGGCCCGGTCGGGGGCTCCGTCGACGTGGGCGACTGGCCGTCGTGGTGCACGGACGCCGACCGCGCGTCCTACGACGATGTCGAGGCCGGCCTCGAGAAGGTGCTCGCCTCGATCGACCCCGGCGACCCGTGGTCGTGCGCCGACCTGAGCCGGCTGGACCGGCTCAGCGTCGGCGACTGGCTCCGCGAGGTGGGCGCCTCGCCCGGCGTGCTGCGCCTGTGGGCGCTGGTCCACCTCGGCCTCGCCGACGGCTCGATCGAGCGGCAGAGCATGTTCGCCTACGCCCGCAAGATCGTCGTCGGCGGCACCACGGGCAGCTACGACGTCGAGCAGTGGGAGAACCTGCGCGTGGCCGAGGGCTCCGCCACCGTCGCGCTGACCATGGCGGCCGCGCTGCGCGACGTACGCCTCTCCTCGCCGGTGCGCCGGATCGAGGTCGACCCGGCCGGGAGCACCGTGACCACCCACGAGGGCGAGCAGCTCCGCGCCGACGTCGTTGTCCTCGCCGTCCCGTCGGGGCCGGCACGCGACATCGACATCGAGGGCGTCAGCGACGCGCGGCTGACCTCCCTGCGCCGCCAGCGGCACGCGTGGGCGGCGAAGTTCGTGGCGGCGTACGACGAGCCGTTCTGGCGGGCGCGCGGCCAGAACGCCCTGGCCGAGAGCGAGGGCGTGCTCGGCTCGACCTGGCCGCAGCAGCACGGCGTGCTGTCCGCGCTGGTGCCGCCGGAGCGCTACGCCGCGTTCGCGGCGACCGACCCCGACACCCGGACCCGCGAGGCGCTGGCCCAGGTCGCCGAGCTCTACGGCCCCGAGGCGACGACGCCGCTGCAGACCTGGACCCGGCTGTGGGGCACCGATCCCTGGGCCCAGGGCTACGTCACCACCTGGCGGCCCGGCGACGTCGAGGCGGTCGGACCACTGCACGGCACCCACGAACCGCCCTTCTACGTCTGCGGCTCCGACCAGTGGGTCGCGGGCTACATGGAGGGCGCCGTCCGCACCGGCCGGGACGCCGCCCGAGCCGCTCTCGAGCACTGACAGAAGGAAGGACCCGCATGGACTTCGGCCTGACCGACGAGCAGCGCAGCATCGTGGAGGTGACGCGAGCCTTCGTCGAGCGCGAGCTCTACCCCCACGAGGAGGAGGTCGAGCGCACCGGAGTGCTGCGGCCCGAGCTCGCCGCGCAGCTGAGACAGAAGGCGCTCGCCGCCGGTCTCTACGCCGCGAACATGCCCGAGGAGGTCGGCGGTGCCGGCCTCGACACCGTCACCTGGGTCCTCTACGAGAAGGAGCTCGGCAAGGCCGGCTACGCGCTCCACTACTGCGGCGTCCCCCGGCCGTCCAACATCCTGTTGGCCGGCACCGAGGCCCAGCGCGAGAAGTACCTCTACCCGTGCGTGCGTGGGGAGAAGATCGACTGCCTGGCCATGACCGAGCCCGGCGCCGGCTCCGACATGCGCGCGATGCGCACCAGGGCGACCCGCGATGGCGACGGCTGGGTCATCAAGGGCACCAAGCACTTCATCAGCCACGCCGACGAGGCCGACTTCGTCATCCTGGTCGCGGTCACCGGCGCCGACGAGGCGGGGCGGACCGCGCTGTCGACGTTCCTCGTCGACCTCGACACCCCGGGCGTGGCCGTGCACGACGGCTACCGCAACGTCTCGCACCGCGGCTACACCAACTCCATCCTCGACTTCGACGACGTGCGCGTCGGTCCCGATGCCCTGCTCGGCGAGGAGGGCAAGGGGTTCGAGCTGGCCGGCGAGTGGCTCGGCTCGACCCGGCTCCAGGTGGCCGCGTCGTGCCTGGGCCGCGCCGAGCGAGCGCTCGAGCTCTCGGTCCGGCACGCGGCGACGCGGGAGCAGTTCGGCCAGCCGATCGGGAGGTTCCAGGGGATCGGCTTCAAGCTCGCCGACATGGCCAGCGAGCTGCGCGCGGCCGAGCTGATGACGCTCCACGCCGCATGGAAGGTCGACCAGGGCACCGCGACCGACGCCGACATCGCCATGGCCAAGGTGAAGGCGACCGAGATGCTGGCGATGGTCGCCGACGAGGCGATCCAGATCCACGGTGGCATGGGGCTGATGGACGAGCTGCCGCTGGAGCGGATCTGGCGCGACGCACGCATCGAGCGCATCTGGGACGGGACGTCCGAGATCCAGCGCCACATCATCAGCCGCTCCCTGCTGCGGCCGCTGGGAGCCTGAGATGAGCTCGCAAACGAAGGAGGTCCTGCGGACCCGGGTCGAGGACGCGATCCTCGAGGTGACCCTCGACCGGCCGCCGGCCAACGCGATCGACCTGGCGACCAGCCAGGCGATGGGCGAGGTCTTCGCGTCGTTCCGGGACGACCCCGACCTCCGGGTCGCGATCGTGCGCACCGAGGGCGACAAGTTCTTCTGCGCCGGGTGGGACCTCAAGGCCGCGGCGGACGGGGCCGCCGTGCAGGGCGAGTACGGCGTCGGCGGCTTCGGCGGTCTCCAGGAGCTGCCCGACCTCAACAAGCCGGTGATCGCCGCCGTGCACGGCATGGCGGTCGGGGGCGGCTTCGAGCTCGCGCTCTCCTGCGACCTGATCTACGCCTCGCAGCCGACCCGGTTCGGGCTGCCGGAGATCAACGCGGGCACGCTCGCGGACGCCGCCACGATCAAGCTGCCCAAGCGGATGCCCTACCACGTGGCGATGGAGCTGCTCCTGACCGGACGCTGGATGCCGGCCGAGGAGGCGGCTCGCTGGGGCCTGGTCAACGAGGTGCTCTCCGACGGCGACGCGGTCCGGGCCCGGGCCTGGGAGACGGCCCGGCTGCTGGCCTCCGGCCCGCCCCTGGTCTTCGCCGCCATCAAGGAGACGGCGCGTGCCGCCGAGGCACTTGGCTTCCAGGAGGCGCTGGACCTGGTCACCTCCAGCGCGCTCCCGACCGTGGCGCGGCTCTACGCCTCCGAGGACGGCCTCGAGGGTTTCAAGGCCTTCGCCGAGAAGCGCAAGCCGGTGTGGAAGGGCCGCTGACCACCTTGACGCGGGTGCGAGGATCCGCCTCGTGACCGAGCAGCCCGACCGCACGCGACTCCCGCTCGACGTCGACACCACGACCCGGCCGATCCGACCGGTCGAGGCAGCGCCCGGGTCGCCCAACGTCGTCGTCGTCCTCATCGACGACATGGGTTTCGGCGCGTCGTCGGCGTACGGCGGCCCGTGCGAGATGCCGACGGCGCAGCGGCTGGCCGACGAGGGGCTCCGCTATAGCCGCTTCCACGTGACCCCGCTCTGCTCGCCGACCAGGCAGGCGCTGATGACCGGCCGCAACCACCACTCGGTCGGGATGGGCGTCACCAGCGAGATGTCGACACCAGAGCCCGGCTACCACGGCTACCGGCCCGCCAGCGCCGCGACCATCGCCCAGATCCTCAGCGGCAACGGCTACTGCACCGCCGCCATCGGCAAGTGGCACCAGACCCCGCCGGTCGAGGTCAGCCCGAGCGGCCCCTTCCCGCGGTGGCCGATCGGCGAGGGGTTCGACTACTTCTACGGCTTCATGGGTGCCGAGATGAACCACTGGTACCCCCAGCTCTACCAGGGCCGCTACGCGATCGAGCCGGACCGGCTGCCCGAGGACGGCTACCACCTGTCCGAGGACCTCGTCGAGAAGGCGATCTCCTGGATCGAGAACCAGCAGGCGATCACCCCCGACCGGCCGTTCTTCACCTACGTCGCGTTCGGGGCGACCCACGCGCCGTTCCACGTCGCACCCGAGTGGCGCCAGAAGTACGCCGGCCACTTCGACGCCGGCTGGGACGCCCAGCGCGAGGCCACCCTGGCCCGGCAGAAGGAGCTCGGCATCGTGCCAGAGTCCACCGAGCTGGCGCCGTGGGCCGAGGGGCTGCCGCGCTGGGAGGAGCTGGACGAGGAGGAGAAGCGGGTCGCGGCGAGGTTCATGGAGACCTACGCCGGCTTCGCCGAGCACACCGACGTCCAGGTCGGCCGGCTGGTGGACGCGCTCGACGACATGGGTGTTCTCGACAACACCCTGATCTTCTACCTGCTCGGCGACAACGGCGCCTCGGGCGAGGGCGGGCCGCGCGGCACCTTCCGGGAGCACCTGGTCGGCCACGGCATCCAGGACGAGACCGCCGACATGGCGGCGCGGCTGGACAGCCTGGGCGACCCGACGACGTACGCGATCTACCCCGCCGGCTGGGCGCTGGCCATGAACACGCCGTACCCGTGGACCAAGCAGCTCGCCCACCTCGGCGGGACCCGAGACGGGATGATCGTGCGCTGGGGTGACGGCATCCGGGCGCGCGGCGAGATCCGGCACCAGTGGCACCACGTGATCGACCTGCTGCCGACCATCCTCGAGGCGACCGGTCTGCCGGCGCCGGAGGTGGTCGGCGGCGTCGAGCAGCAGCCGATCGAGGGGATCAGCCTGGGCTACACCTTCGACGACGCCGCGGCGGACGAGCGGCACACCACGCAGTACTTCGAGATGATCGGCAACCGCGGGATCTACCACGAGGGGTGGACCGCGGTGACCCGGCACGGCCTCCCCTGGGAGATGGTCGACACCCCCAAGCGCCCCTTCGACGAGGACGTCTGGGAGCTCTACGACCACACCGGTGGCGACTGGAGCCAGGCCCACGACCTGGCTGCCGAACACCCCGACAAGCTCCGCGAGCTGCAGGAGCTGTTCCAGCGGGAGGCGGAGGAGCACCACGTCCTCCCCCTCGACGACAGGGTCACCGAGCGCGAGAACCCCGACGTCGCCGGTCGCCTCGACCTGCACCTGGGCCGCTCGTCGCTGTCGTTCGGCCCACGCGTCGGGCGGCTGACCGAGGAGGCCGCACCCAACGTCAAGAACCGGTCGCACGTGATCACCGCCGACCTCGAGGTCGTGACCGGCACCGGCGGCGTCGTCGTCGCCCAGGGTGGCCGGTTCGGCGGCTGGTCGCTCTACCTCGTCGACGGGGTGCCGCACTACGCCTACAACTTCGTGGGCCGCGACATCACGATCGTCCGGGGAGGTGAGCAGGTCGCGCCGGGCCGGCACGAGCTCGTCGTCCGGTTCGGCTACGACGGCGGGCCGCCGGGCAGCGGCGCGGACGTGCGCCTCGAGCTCGACGGCGCGCTCGTCGGCTCCGGCCGGGTGCCCGCGACGACGGCGTACTACTTCTCCTTCGACGAGACGTTCAACGTCGGCGTCGACCGCGGCACGCCGGTCGTCGACGACTACCTCCCGGTCCGCAACGCCTTCCAGGGGCTGATCCACAAGGTGCGCTTGGACCTCGAGGACGTCGCCGACCCGGGCACCGACGACGACCGCGAACGCCAGGTGATGGTGCACCAGTGACCGGTTGCTGCTCGCCGTCGCGCCGCCAGCCCCCGTCGAGTGACGCGAAAGTGCTGTCTTCGGGGCCATCCGACAGCACTTTTGCGTCACTCGACGTCGAGTTGGCGGGGGGCACGGTGCGGGTCGGCAGCGACGACCCGGACCACCCGGAGGAGTGGCCGGTGCGCGAGGTCGTCGTGGCGGCGTACCGGATGGCGAGCCGTGCGGTCACCAACGCCGAGTTCGCCGAGTTCGTCGTGGCGACCGGCCACCGGACGGACGCCGAGCGCTATGGATCGTCGTTCGTCTTCGCGGGATTCCTGCCCGACGACTTCCCGGCCACGCGCGGGGTGGCGGCGGCGCCCTGGTGGCGTGAGGTCGAGGGTGCGTCGTGGGACCACCCGTACGGCCCGCATTCGGACCTGTCCGGGCTCGACGACCACCCGGTCGTGCACGTCTCCCGCAACGACGCCGAGGCGTACGCCGCGTGGCGGGGCGCCCGGCTCCCGACCGAGCACGAGTGGGAGTACGCCGCCCGCGGTGGACTGGTGGGGCAACCCTTCCCCTGGGGGGACGAGCTCGAGCCCGGCGGCGAGCACCGGATGAACGTCTGGCAGGGCACCTTCCCGACCGAGGACACCGGCGCCGACGGCTGGCGGGGCACCTGTCCGGTCGACGCCTTCCCGGCCAACGGGTTCGGGCTGCACAACATGACCGGCAACGTGTGGGAGTGGTGCTCCGACGGCGACGGCGTCAGCCGGGGCGGCTCCTACCTGTGCCACGCGTCGTACTGCCGTCGCTACCGCGTGGCTGGTCGCCAGCACCACGCCGCGGACTCCAGCGCGGGAAACCTAGGCTTCCGATTGGTTGCAGACACTCGCCCTGGAACTAAGTGACCCGACCGGCCGAGCGACGCGACCCAAGCTGTGCCGGCAACCCGGAGTCGCGAGCGCAGCGAGCGTCGTCGTGGTCCCGGGGTCGAAGCTCCCGGGGGTAGAAAGTCAACGGCCAGCCAACTCTTCTGCCCCAGCGACCACGAGCCTGCCGAGGCTGGCGAACCGCCTGGCGCTGATCCGCTCTGGCGGTCCCCAGATGCTCAGCACCGCGACCGGTCGGTCCATCGAGTCGAGCACCGGCGCGGAGACGCCCCAGGCCGACTCGTCGAACTCGCCCCGGCACTCCGAGTAGCCCCGCTCCCGGATCCGGGCCAGCTCCTCGGCGAGCGCCGCGCGCGAGGTGATGGTCGTCGAGGTGAAGCGCTGCAGTCGCGCACCTCGAGGCAGGCCGAGCAGCTCCCGGACCTCATCGGGCTCGGAGAAGGCCAGGAGCACCTTGCCGGTCGACGTCGCGTGGAGTGAGACCGGCCGGCCCTGCCAGGTGACCGCCACGATCGCGCCGGCCAGGGCTTCGGCGATGTAGGTCAGTTGCCCGTCACGCATCACGGCCAGGGCAGCCGTCTCCCCGGTCTCTCCCGCGATCCGTTCGAGCACCGCCTGCGAGGCGCGGACCAGCGACGATCCGCTTGCCTGTCCCGCCAGGTCGATGAGGCCGAAGCCGAGCGAGTACGACCCGGTGGCCCGGTCCAGCCAGACCAGCCGCTGCTGCTCCAGGGTGGCCAGGATCCGCCAGGTGGTGGTGCGGTTCAGCCCCACCGTGGCGGCCAGCGAGGTAGCCGTTGCCGCGGGGCCGGAGGCCGCCGCCACGGCCCGAAGGAGGGCCGCCGCTCGCTCGACGGACTGGACCCCCTTGGACTCGCGCGACACCTCAGTTGCGCCTTCCACAACCTGTTGCGCATTGCGAGAAGCCATGGGAACCCTCCCTCCAGCCATTGACCCCGTGCTCCGACCACTTTATGTTGCCTAAATCACGCATGCCGATGTTCGGATAGTGAAACAGAGGAGTCACGAAGTGAACCAGCCTCGCAACAACTTTGGTTTCTCCAGGCGCCAGCTGCTCAAGTACTCCGGCATCGGCGCTGCCGCCGTCGCCGGTGGCAGCTTCCTGACCGCCTGCGGAGGTGGCGACGGTGGCAGCGGCGGTGGAGGTGGCGGACCCCAGAAGAGCGGCGGTCAGCTGATCCACGGAGCCACCGGCGGTGGGTCCAAGGACCTCATCGACCCGCACCAGCCGGTGACCGCCGCCGACATCGCCCGGGTCAACAACCTCTACGAGCCGCTGATGTTCTGGGACAACAACTACGAGCTCCAGCCGGCCCTTGCCGAGTCCGTCGAGGCCTCGTCGGACGCGAAGACGTGGACGATCAAGATGCGCCAGGGCGTGACGTTCCACAACGGGAAGCCCGTGACGGCCGACGACGCCTGGAAGAGCATCCAGCGGGTAGCCAACCCCGATGCGCCCCTGTCGGCCGGCGGCCAGCTCTCGACGATCATCGACTTCCAGTCGACCAAGGTCGTTGACGACACCACGCTCCAGCTGGTCCTCAACACGCCCTACGCGATCCTCGACACCCTGCTGGCCGAGTACACCCTGGGCATCATCCCCGGCGGCGAGTTCGACCCGACCAACCCGGTCGGCACCGGTGCGTTCGCCTTCAAGTCGTTCGAGCCCGGCAAGACCAGCACCTTCACCAAGTACGCCGACTACTGGGGTGACGCGGCGTTCGTCGACGAGCTTGTCATCCAGGACTTCGCAGACGACAACTCCAAGGTCAACGCGCTGCAGGCCAAGCAGATCCAGACCCTGGACAACCTGCCCTACAACCTGATCGACACGATCAAGGGCGCCGGCGGCGGCGTGCTCGTCGCGCAGGGCGGCAACTGGGTGCCGTTCACGATGCGGGTCGACCAGGCGCCGTTCAACGACGTCAAGGTCCGGCAGGCGATGCGCCTGATCATCGACCGCCAGGCGATGATCGACCAGACGCTGAGCGGCTACGGCTCGCTCGGCAACGACATGTACGCCCCGCTGGACGTCAACTACGCCAGCGACCTGCCCCAGCGCGAGCAGGACCTCGACCAGGCCAAGTCGCTGCTCGCCTCGGCCGGCGCGGACGGACTCCAGGTCGAGCTGTTCACCGGTGAGGACATCGGGTCGGTGGCCGTTCCGGCGGCGAACCTGTTCGCCGAGCAGGCCAAGGGAGCCGGAGTGGACGTCAAGGTCACCAAGAAGACGCCCTTCTACGACGACAACTACCTCTCCTACACCTTCGCCCAGGACTTCTGGAACACCCGCAACTACATCCCGCAGGCGGTCGTCGGCACCTTCCCGCCCAAGCTGGGCGGTACCTACAACGAGACCCACTGGGACAACGCGCAGCACCGCGACCTGGTCAACCAGGCCGCCGCCGAGCTCGACGAGGCCAAGCGCAAGGACCTGCTCCACCAGGCCCAGGAGATCGAGTACAACGAGGGTGGCCTGATCATCTGGGGCTTCCGCCAGCAGGTCGACGGCTACGCCGCCAACGTGCAGGGCCTGGAGCCGAGCAAGTACCTCCCGCTCGGCAACTACAAGTTCAACAAGGTCTCGGTCTCCTGACATGACCCAGGTCGCGACGCTCCCAGACCCGCTCGAGGAGGTCGCACCTCCTCGGGGACACTCCGGCGGGGCGGCGTGGGCGCTCTGGCTCCTGCGCCGCCTCGGCCTGGCCGTGCTCACGCTGTGGCTGGTCTCGGTCCTGGTGTTCGTCGCCACGGCCGCGCTCGGCGACCCGGTCCGCGCGATCCTGGGCAAGGACTTCGACGCCAACGTCGCGCGCCGCGAGCAGCTCCAAGGCCTGCTCAACTCCGACCACTCGCTCGTCTGGCGCTACTTCCACTGGCTCGGCGGGCTGCTGAGCGGCGACCCGGGCACCTCGCTGGCCAACCAGCAGCCGGTCTGGGGCCAGGTCTCGGCCAACGTGGTCAACACCCTGGTCCTGGTGCTGCTGGCCGCGCTGGTCATGATCCCGGTCGCCTTCGGCATCGCGATGATCTCCTCGCACTACCGCCGCAAGCGCCCCGACACGGTCATCCAGACGATCCTGCTGGCCCTGGCCGGCATCCCCGAGTTCGTCATCGGCATCCTGCTGGTCTCGGTCTTCTCCACCTCGGTCTTCCACTGGTTCCCGGCGGTCAGCCTGCCCGCCCCGGGCGAACGACCCTGGGACCAGCCCAAGGCGATGGTCCTGCCGGTGCTGACCCTGGTGCTCGCCGTCGCGCCGTACGTGTCGCGCATCGTGCGCGCCACCCTGCTCGAGGTGCTCGACAGTGACTACGTCGAGCTGGCGCGGCTCAAGGGCATCCCGGAGAACGTCGTCATGCGCAAGCACGCGCTGCTCAACGCGATCGTCCCCGGCATCCAGGTGATCGCGCTCCAGCTCGCGTGGCTGGCTGGCGGCGTCGTGCTCGTCGAGACGCTCTTCAACTACCCGGGCGTCGGCTTCCAGCTCGTCGACGCGGTGCGCAACCACGACGTCCCGATGGTCCAGCTGCTGAGCATGATCATCGCCGGTGTCTACGTGTTGGTGAACCTGGTCGCGGACCTGCTGTCGATCCTGCTGACCCCCCGAGCGAGGACGGCGATCTCGTCATGACTGCCACCGCCAACCCACCTGCTGCCGCGAAGCCGAAGTCCGACTCGTTCTTCCGCAAGGCGCTCCGGCAGAAGCGGTTCACCTTCGGTTTCACAGTCACGCTGATCCTCATCGCATTCGTGCTGCTTGCCCCGCACTTCGCGCCCTACGGCGAGCGCGAGACCGCCGGTCTCCCGTTCTCCAAGGACGGAGTCTTCGGCACCGACTACCTCGGCCAGGACGTGCTGAGCCGCCTGATGTACGGCGGCCAGTCGATCCTGCTGATCTCGGTGCTGGCCACGGCGCTCGGCATGGTCGTCGGCATCCTGATCGGCGTCATCGCGGCCTACAGCGGCGGCTGGTGGGACGAGGTGATCATGCGAGGCAACGATGTGCTGCTCGCCTTCCCACAGATCCTGCTCGCGCTCGTCGTCCTCACCGCGATCCGAGAGCCCAAGTCGTGGGTGATCATCGTGCTGGTCGGCGCCTCGCACGCTCCTCGAGTGGCTCGCGTCGCCCGTGGCGTCGCGCTCGGCATCGTCTCCCGCGACTTCGTGGTCGCCGCCGAGGCGCTGGGCGAGAAGCGCTCGCGGGTGATCCTCGCCGAGGTGCTACCCAACATGACCGGCCCGCTGCTCGCCGAGGCCGGCCTGCGGCTGACCTACTCGATCGGTCTGGTAGCGGCCCTCGGCTTCCTCGGGTTCGCCACCGACACCGGGGCCGCCAACTGGGGTCTCATGATGAAGGAGAACCAGCTCGCGCTCTCGACCCAGCCGTGGGGCGTGGTCGCCCCCGTGCTGATGATCGCGATCTTCACCATCGCGACCAACCTGATGGCAGACGGGCTCGCTCAGGCCAGCCAGAAGGGCGACTGACATGACTGACGTGACCGCAACCACGCAGGAGCTCAAGGTCGTCTCGAAGGGCGGCCTGGTCGTCGAGGACCTCGAGGTCTCCCTGACCGGCCGAGGCGTCGACGTCGTCGACGACATCGACCTGGTCCTGGCGCCGGGCGAGGTCGTCGGCCTGGTCGGCGAGTCCGGCTCAGGCAAGACGACGGTCGGCACCTCGCTGCTCGGCTACTCGCGTGCCGGTGCGTTCATCTCGGCCGGCAAGGTCCTCATCGAGGACCGGACCAGCGGTGCCGTACGCGACGTGCTCAAGCTGCCGTGGAAGGAGGTCCGTCAGCTGCGTGGGGAGGAGATCGCCTACGTGCCACAGGACCCGGCCTCCGCGCTCAACCCGAGCATCCGCATCGGCAAGCAGATCGTGGAGCTCCTCGAGCTGCGCGGCATCGGCACCGCCGCGTCCCGCCTCCAGGGCGCGCGCGACGGCCTGGCCGAGGTCGGACTGCCCACCGACGACGAGTTCCTCAGGCGCTATGCCCACCAGCTCTCCGGTGGCCAGGTGCAGCGCGTCGCCCTGGCGATGGCGTTCCTGCCCAAGCCCAAGGTGCTGGTCCTCGACGAGCCGACCACCGGCCTCGACGTCACGACGCAGAAGATGGTGCTCGACACCATGGCCGAGCTGTGCCGTAGCCACGGCGTCAGCGCGCTCTACGTCACCCACGACCTCGCGGTGGTCGCCAACATCGCCGACCGGGTGGCGGTCATGTATGCCGGCCAGATCGCCGAGCTGGGGCCCAGGGACGCGATCTTCGCCAACCCCTCGCACCCGTACACGCGAGCGCTCCTCGACTCGATCCCGCACCTGAGCCAGGCGCGCGCGCTCAAGGGCATCCCGGGCCGGACGCCCTCCCCCGGGTCGCGGCCCGAGGGCTGCCGGTTCAACACTCGTTGCTCCTTCGTGGTCGACGCGTGTCGGACGACGGTGCCCGAGCTCCGCACCATCGCCCCCGACCACCAGGTGCGCTGCCTCCGCGCCGGGGAGATAGGCGCCTGGGACATCAACATCGGCACGGTGCCCGACTCCGACCCGGGCAAGTTGCGCGACGTCATCCTGTCCGTCGACGGCCTCAATGTCTTCTACGGCCGCAAGCAGGTCGTCCACGACGTGACCTTCGACCTCGGCAAGGGCGAGGTCGTCGCGCTGGTCGGCGAGTCCGGCAGCGGCAAGACCACCATCTCGCGCTCCGTCGGTGGCCTGCACAAGGAGTGGACCGGCACCTTGATGTTCGAGGGTCGCGAGCTGGCAAGGAGCGCCCGCAAGCGCAGCGCCGAGGACCGCCGCAGGATCCAGTACATCTTCCAGAACCCCTACCTCTCGCTGAACCCGCGCCTGACGATCGAGCAGATCATCAGGCGGCCGATGGAGCTGTTCGGGCTGGCCAAGGGCAAGAACGCCACCGACCGGGTCCTGGAGCTGATGGAGCAGGTCGCCCTCGGCTCGCAGATGCTGCGCTACCAGGCCAGCCGGCTCTCCGGCGGTGAGCGACAGCGCGTCGCGATCGCCCGGGCGCTCGCGGCCGAGCCCGATGTGATGATCTGCGACGAGATCACCTCGGCGCTCGACGTCTCGGTGCAGGGCTCGATCGTCGAGCTGCTCGAGGGTCTGCGTCAGTCGCGCGGCATCAGCATGCTCTTCGTCACCCACAACCTCGCGCTGGTCCGCTCGATCGCGACCCGCGTCGAGATCCTGCAGGCCGGCAAGGTCGTTGAGGCCGGCCCGGTCGTCACCGTGATGGAGACGCCACACGAGGACTACACGAAGAAGCTGCTGTCCAACAGTCCGAGGATCGACTAGTTGGAGACCGCCGCCATCGGGTCCCGACTCTCGGGACTCAGGTTCACCGACCCCCAGCTCGGGCCGGCGTGGCCGCACGTCGTGGTGCCGTCCGCGGCTGGTTCGGAGCTGCCGTCGGCGCCACGCGAGCTGCGGGTCGAGATCGACGGCGCCGGCCGGTCGCGCGGGCTGGTGGAGTGGATCGAGGAGACCTGGACGACGTCGCTGCTCGTCCTCGACCACGGCACCGTCGTCCACGAGTGGTACGCCGAGGGGCTGGACGCCGACACGATTTTTCTCGGCGCCTCGATGACCAAGTCCGTGCTCGCCCATCTCGTCGGCCGTGCGGTCCGCGCCGGAGAGCTGACGCTCACCGACGCCGTGACCACACACGTCCCCGAGCTGCGCGGCACCGGCTACGACGGCACCACCGTGCTCGACGTGATCACCATGACCACCGGCGTCGACTGGGTCGAGGACCACCGCGACCCGCACAGCCTGGCCTCCCGGCTGGTGGGCTGCTTCGGCGTGGGCGGCGACTCGCGGGGGCTGCTGCGCGAGGTGCGGCCCGGGGTCGCGCCCGGCACTCGGTTCAGCTACTGCACGGCCGACTCGCAGGTGCTCGACTGGGTCCGCGAGCGGGCCACCGGCCGAGGCTACGTCGACGACCTCACCGGGCTGTGGCGCGAGCTGGGCTGCACCCGCGACGCCCGCGTCGCCGTCGACGGCACGGGCGTCGCGCTGGCCGGGGGTGGCCTGGCCGCCACGTCCCGGGACTGGGCGCGCGTCGCGCAGCTGGCCGTCGACGGCGGTTCGCTCCTCGACCCCGAGTGGGTCGAGGCCGCCGCGCGGCCGGCGTACCCCTTCCTGGCGCCGGGCCGGCTGCCCAGCACGATCACCACCTTCGCCGGGTTCGGCTACCACTGGTGGCCGATGGACGCCGAGGGGCGCCGGGTCACCGCCGACGGCAGCCGCGGCCAGTTCGCGTGCGCCGACCGACATACGGGCGCGGCTGTGGTCAAGACCTCGCAGTGGCCCTACGACGACGCGCTCGTGGACCGCCAGGGCCGCGACCTCAGCTACCTCGGACTGCACGCCCTGCTCGACGTACTCAGCCTGAAGAAGGAGCTCCGCCCGTGAACCGCAACGTCATGGTCACCTGCGCGCTGACCGGCGCCGGCGACACCGTCGGCCGGTCCGAGCACGTGCCGGTGACCCCCGAGCAGATCGCCGAGTCAGGCATCGCCGCGGCCCGGGCCGGCGCGACCATCGTGCACATCCACGTGCGCGACCCCCAGACCGGCAAGGGCTCGCGCGACGTGGCCCTCTATCGCGAGGTCGTCGAGCGGATCCGCGCCTCCGACGTCGACGTCATCATCAACACCACCGCCGGGATGGGCGGCGACCTGGTCCTCGACCCCCACGAGCCCACGAACTTCGTCGAGGGCACCGACCTGGTCAGCGGCGTCGACCGGCTCCCCCACGTCGAGGAGCTGCTGCCCGACATCTGCACGCTCGACTGCGGCAGCCTCAACTTCGGGGAGGGCAGCCTGGTCTACGTCAGCACGCCCGACATGCTCCGCGAGGGCGCCAAGAAGATCCAGGAGCTGGGCGTCCGCTGCGAGATGGAGATCTTCGACACCGGGCACCTGTGGTTCGCCAAGACCCTGGTCGAGGAGGGGCTGATCGACGCGCCGGCGATGTACCAGCTCTGCATGGGCATCCCCTACGGCGCCCCGGCCGACCCGCTGACCCTCGCGGCGATGGTCAACCAGCTCCCCGAGGACGCCGTGTGGGCCTCGTTCGCGCTCGGCCCGATGCAGATGCCGTGGGTGGCGCAGTCGGTGCTGCTGGGCGGTCACGTCCGGGTCGGGCTCGAGGACAACCTCTACCTCGCCAAGGGCGTGAAGGCGACCAACGCCCAGCTGGTCGAGCGCGCGCGGACCATCGTCGAGAGCATGGGCGCCCGCGTCGCGACCCCCGACGAGGGGCGCGAGATCCTCGCGCTCAAGCCCCGATGAGCCGGGTCGCACCGGAGGACGTCCGGACCGTCACCTGCATCGGCGCCGGGGTCATCGGCGGCGGCTGGGCGGCGTACTTCCTGGCCCGCGGCTACCGCGTGGTGGCATGGGACCCGGCGGAGGACGCCGAGACGCGGCTGCGTCACCTGGTCACCGCCGCGTGGCCCGCGCTGACCGAGCTCGGCCTGGCCGACGGTGCCAGCCTCGACAACCTCACGGTGGTGCAGACGCTGACGGAGGCGTGCGCGCAGGCGGACTTCGTCCAGGAGAGCGCCCCGGAGGACCTGGAGCTCAAGCGCTCGCTGCTGGCCGACATCAGCGCCGCGACCCCCGAAGACGTCGTGATCTCGTCGTCCACCTCGGGCTACGGCATGAGCGAGATGGCGACCAGGGCCGATCACGCCGACCGGCTCGTCGTCGGACACCCGTTCAACCCGCCGTACCTGATCCCGCTGGTCGAGGTCGTCGGCGGTGAGGAAACCTCGGCCGACGTCGTGGAGTGGACCGCGGCGTTCTTCAAGCACGCCGGCAAGTCGGTCATCAAGATGGACCACGAGGTGCCGGGCTTCGTCGCCAACCGGCTGCAGGAGGCGCTCTGGCGCGAGGCGCTGCACATGGTCGAGAACGGCGAGGCGACGGTCGAGGAGATCGACCTCTCGATCACCGACGGGCCGGGGCTGCGGTGGGCGCTCCAGGGGCCGATGCTCACGTTCCACCTGGCCGGCGGCCAGGGCGGGATGGCGCACATGCTCGACCACTTCGGGCCATCGCTGCTCTCCCCCTGGACCCGGCTGGCGGCGCCCGAGCTCACCCCCGAGCTGCGCGACGCCGTGGTCGAGGGGTGCGAGCGGGAGGCCGCCGGCCGGAGCATCGACGAGCTCGTCGCCGAGCGGGACCGCGGCGTGATCGCGGTCCTGCGTGCCCTGGGCCGCGCGTGACCGACCCGATCGTCTGGCGGGAGCCGGTCCTCGACGAGTGGATCGACTACAACGGCCACCTCTCCGAGCCCTACTACGTGCTGGTCTTCGGCCACGCGACCGACGCCGTGATGGACGCCGTCGGGATCGGCCCGGCGTACCGGGAGGCCAACGACGCCTCGCTCTACACGGTCGAGGCCCACGTCCGCTACCTCGACGAGGTCTCCGCTGGCAACGACCTGGAGGTGCGCTCGTCGGTCATCGGGGTCACCGCCAAGCTGCTGTGGATCTGGCACGAGCTCTGGGTCGACGGCCGTCTCCGGGCCACCGAGGAGGTCCTCGGCGTCCACGTCATGGGCCATGGCTCCGCGCCGTTCCCCGACGACATCGCCGCGCGCGCCCGGGCGGCGTGCGTGAGACCGCCCGCAGACGCTGCCGGCCGGATCCGGCCGTTGCCTACGGCCTGAGGTTCTCGCATCTGCCGAGAGCCCTTCGTTGGCGCTGCACCAAGCACCTGGAGATCGTGACCCGCGAGCTCGAGCCCCACACCCCGTGCGGCGACAGGTCCCGATGTCGGAGGTCTGACACTGGTTCGGCTCAGCGACCCGGGTGTGCTGAGTTGCCCCCAGTGCGCCGATGAGTCGCCCGGTCGACGCGAGTCCATCCTGACGCACAAGCCATCTTGGAGGAGAGCCCCATGACCGACGCAGCGCCGATCCGGCTGTACATGTCGATGTCGCTGGACGGCTACATCGCCGGCCCTGACGATCGGCCCGGCCAGGAGATGGGCGAGGGTGGCTTCCGGCTGTTCAACTGGCTCGACGACCGGGACGGGCCGGGGATCAACGGCCAGGTGTACGCCGAGGCGTCCGCGACGGGGGCGGTGATCTCGGGACGCCGCACGTTCGAGCTCGCCGGCAGATGGAACGGCGACCACCACGACGGCGTACCGATCATCGTCCTCACCCACCACGTCGACGACGGTGACGAGCCACCGGGCAGCGCGCGGTTCTACAACGACGTGGCCGCCGGCGTCGCCGACGCGAAGGCCGCCGCCAGGGACCGGCCCGTGCTCGTGCACGGCGCCGGCGCTGCACAGGCCCTGCTCTCTCACGGGCTGCTCGACGAGCTCGAGATCCACCTCGTCCCGGTGCTCCTCGGCCGCGGGCGACGGCTGTTCGCCGACGACGATCCCACCGAGCTCGAGCTGGTCCGGCAGCTGGAGGGCAACGGCGTGCTCCACCTGCGCTACCGGGTCGTCAGGTAGCGGTGTCGTCAGGTGGGGCCCGGTCTTCGACACTCAGGACCCGGCATCCCCCTCAGAGTGCGCAAGCCCCACCGCTGTGCAGGGCGAACAGCGCTCCTGCGTCCGCGTCGTCGAAGGGCCGCAGCCGGAGTCGGTCGGTGAGCAGCGTCGGAGCGGGCAGGGACACGCGAGCGATGCTGCCTGGCCCCGAGCTCCGCGAGCCAACCGACATCCAGTCGGGCCGTGCTGGGAATCCAGACCGCTCCCCTGTCCCACGCCGGCGTTAGGTTGCGAGCCATGGCCAACGTCTCGTGGAACCAGCTGCTGCTCGACCAGCTCGAGTGGCACTGGCAGCACCAGCTCCGCCCTCGCCTCGACGGCCTCACCGACGACGAGCTCGAGTGGGAGCCGGGACGCGACGTCACGACCATCAGGTGGCGCCTCGAGCACATCACCTTCGCGCTCGCCGACCGCTCCGCGCGGCACTTCGGGCGCGAGGCCGTTGACGAGTCGCAGTACCCCTTCTCCCCCACCGCCGACGGCGCGCTGGCACTGCTCGACCGGGAGTACGCCACGTGGATGGCCGGCGGCCGCGCCCTCGGCGAGGACGGTCTACTGGCGCCGTGCGGGCCGGCCGAAGGCCCGTGGCAGGCCTCCCCGAAGGCTTCGATCGTGACCCACATCCACAAGGAGGTCATCCACCATGGTGCGGAAGTGTCGCTGCTGCGCGACCTCTACGCCGCACGCGCCAAGCAGCGTGGGGCTCGGTTCGCCGACACCGACCTGCGCGGCGCCCGGTTCGTGGGCTGCGACCTGTCGGGTGCCGTCATGCGCGGAGTCGACATCGCCGGCGCCGCCATCGACGCGCCGTGGCTCTTCGAGGGCGACGGATCGCTGCTGGTCAACGATGTCGATGTCGTCGCTTTCGTCGACGCCGAGCTCGACCGCCGGTTCCCAGGCCGGTCGGAGAGGCGCGCACGCGACCCGGGGGCCCTGCGGGCGGCCTGGGCGGCTCTCGAGGGAGCCTGGGCGCAGACGCTGAAGCGGGTGGAGGCGATGCCGGCCGGCACGGTGGACGTGTCCGTCGACGGCGAGTGGTCGTTCGCGCAGACCATGCGCCACCTGGTGCTGGCCACCGACATGTGGCTCGGCATGGCGGTCCTGGAGAAGGAGCAGCCGTTCCACCCACTCGGCCTCGGCGGCGCGAGCCTGGCCGAGGAGGGCTTCGACACCTCCGTGTTCGCCACCGAGCCGCCGTCGTACGCCGACGTGCTCGAGGCCCGTGCGAGCCGGGTGGCGATGGTGCGCGACCTGCTCGCCGACATCACTCCCGACGAGCTTGCGGCCACGCGCATCAACCCGCACGCCCCGGAGTACCGGGAGACCACGCTCTCGTGCCTGCACGTGATCCTCGAGGAGGAGTGGGAGCACCTGCGCTTCGCCGTCCGCGACCTGGCGGCCTTGAACGCCTAGGGCCGGGGGACGTCGTAGGTGCGTCCGAACGGGTCGGTCCAGGTGTAGGGGCCGTCGGGGTTGCGGCGATAGGTCCAGCCGTGGTGGGTCTTGGCCCGGTGGTGTCTTCGGCACAGTGGCGCGAGGTTGTCGGGCCGGGTCTGGCCCGGTGGCCCGCCGTCGTCGATCTCGACGTAGGCCTCGATGTGGTCCAGGTCGCAGTCGCGGGCGTCCTTGTCGCAGTTGGGGTGCACGCAGGTGCGGTCGCGGAGGACGACCAGCTCGCGCATCCATTCCGGCGGCTGCTCCGCCGCCGGCTTCGCGGGGTCGAGCCGCTGGTGTGCTCGCGTGTTGAGCAGGTCGTAGACCTTGGTCAGGGTCGGGGGGTCACCGATGATCTCCAGCCGGGAGGTGCCGGCCCACACCGTCCCGGTGTAGTGGTCGAGCCGCACCCCCCACGTCTGCTTGGCGGCGTCCTCGGCCGCGGCCTGCTCGTGGGCGTCGAACCGGGCGGCGGCCTCGTTGACCAGCCGCTCGATCCGGGTCCGCGCGGCGGTGTCCGCGATCGGCGCGACCCGGGCGTCGACATAGGCCGCGGCCTCGACGCTCAGCCGGTGGGTCAACACCGCGATCTGCCGGGCCCGCCACGGGGCGATCCGCAGCGACTCCAGTCCCGCACGCGTCCTGGGGAGCCGGTACTCGATGTCCAGGGCGTCGGACATCAGCTGCATCGCGCTCCGGTCGGCCTCCCGGGCCTTGACCTCCGCCTCCGCAGCCAGCTGCGGCACGAACTCGTCCGGCACCTCGTCCAGGACGACCGGCAACCCCGAACGCTGCACCTCGACCAACATGATGCGACCAACGCTAAAGCCGACACCGACAGTCGGATCGGAGCGGAGACCGCCGTCCGCAGCATTGATGCGCCCGAACTGCAGCACCTGGGAGCAGCGTCTTTTCGCCCAGTTCGACGCAGGTCGGCCGGACGCCTGGGTCCGACCCTCAGCCCATCAGTCCGCCAGGTGCGGGTGTATCGGTGCGTCGGATCAGTCGCACACAGCAGTCGCTTCGACTTCGACAAGGACTCCCGGTTCGACAGGTGCTCCACACCGATGAGCGAGATGGGTGGCATGGGCGTCGGCAGACCGATCTCGGCGGCGACTTGCTCGATACCCTTCATGAACTCGGTGATCTTCTCGGGCTACCACTCGGTGACGTAGAAGGTCAGCCTCACGACGTCGTCAAACGCGGCGCCGGCGCCTGAGAGTCCGAGTGCGCTGTTCCGAAGGGCTTGCGCACCTGCTCTGCGAGTGCGTCCAGTGGTGCGGCGCCGCTCTGCAGCGACTGGGGTGCTGAGGCCTATGGGACCCTGTCAGACGAGGAGCGGTTCATCGCCAAGGTCGCCAACTGTCATCATCTCGGGCGTGCTGGAGGCCTTGACCCGGGACCGGTCGAGTAGGTCGCTGATCGCGTCTGCTGTCAGCGGTCGGGCGAAGAGGTACCCCTGGCCGAACGTGACTGCGAAACAGAGCAGTTGGTCGAGTTGGCCTTCGGTCTCGATTCCCTCGGCGACGGTGATCTTCCCGAGAGTGGTTGCGAGATTGACGATCGCGCCGGCCAGGGCTCTCTCGGCCGGGTCGGTGGCGATCGCGTCGACGAAGGATTTGTCGATCTTCAGGATGTCGACCGGGATACGCCTCAGCTTGGACAGCGACGAGTACTCGGTACCGAAGTCATCGATGGCCAAGGTCACCCCCAGCAGCTTCAACTCGTGGAGCCTTTCGATGATCCCCTCGGCGTCCGCGCCGAATGCGGCCTCGGTGATCTCGAGGTTCACCCGAGCCGGGTCGATGCCGCTGTGCCGGAGCATCTCGGCCGCGCGTCCGACGAACTCCGGGTCGTTGAGCTGGCGAGGGGAGACGTTCACGCTGACGTGGAGTCTGCGCTCGAAACAGGACGTGTCCCAGACGAGCAGCTGGCGCAGGGACTCCTTGAGTACCCAGTCGCCGATGCCGAGGATCGCGCCGTTCGTCTCGGCGAGCGGGATGAACTCCGACGGGTTGATCGTGCCGCGGGTCGGGTGCTCCCACCGGACCAGAGCCTCGACTCCGACCATGTCCCGGGTCGCGAGGTGAATGAGTGGTTGGTAGAGCACCTTTATCTCGTGCCGGTCAACCGCGTCACGCAGGTCTCGTTCGAGCCGATGACGGTCAAGCGTCTCGAGATGCAGGGCGGGGTCGAACACGGATGGGCTGGAGCCGCGGGCCTTGCCGGCGTACATGGCCAGGTCAGCTTCGGCAAGCAACGCATTGCGGTCCTGACCGTCAAGGGCGATGGAGACCCCGATGCTGGCGACGGGCCTCACCTCTCGCGGCCCGAGGTCGAACGGTTCGGACAGGACTGCGGTGATCTGTTCGGCGAGGCGAAGGGCGTCACCGAGTCGGACCTGGGGCACGAGGAACGCGAACTCATCTCCACCGAGCCTGAAGACGCTTTCGTCTCCGTTCCGGATGACTCGCCTCAGCCGGCGGGAGACCTCCACGAGGACACGGTCCCCTGCGTCGTGACCGAAGGTGTCGTTCACCAACTTGAAGTCATCGAGGTCGAGGAGCAGGACTGCTGTAGCCCGGACGTTGCCGATCGCAGGCTCGGCCAACGCGCGGTCGGCGTGCTGGGCGAAGAGAAGGCGGTTGCCGATGCCGGTAAGCGGATCGTGTTGGGACTGGTAGACGAGATCATCCGACAGGTGCTGCAACCGCTCTTGGACTCGCAGCTGCGCCGCGTTGTCCACCATGAGGCCGGAGAGCCGAAGACACAACAAGAAGACAAGGAGGAACGACACCCCGGCCGTGAACAACACCCCGAAGTCACGGTCTGTGACTACCTCGCCGTAGAAGATCGTGACAATGGGCGCGGCCAGGCATCCGGCCAGCACCCACAACCGGCGCGAACCGCTGGCCTGCCTTCGCGTACGTCGTTCGAGCAGCACCTCGGCCCGCGGATGCAGTGCCAGCGACCCGACGCAGGTCGCGGAGACGATCCAGAGCGCCTGCCACGCCTGGCCGTAGGCATAGACCCCGTTGACGCTCGCGTCGAGGAACACCACGTCCGCCGACAGCTCCCCCACGATCCATCCCGTCAGAAGCAGATGGAGCATGGTGCGGCGCCTGGCAACGAACGCAAGCCGGACCGTCAGACAGACCAGCCCGAAGACACTCACCGGGTAGGCCAGATAGGTGATCAAAGCCGGCAGCGGCGCACCACTTTCGAGGAGCGGCTGGATGAGGAAGACCCAGAAAAGGGGAGCCAGACCGCCCACGACGATGAGCATGTCCATGACATCGCGGCTACCAGCCCCTGAGGATCGGCTGCCGAGTTGCCACAGGAAGAGCCCGAGCATCGTATAAGACAGCAGGAACAGACCGTCGAGAAAGGACGGAGGCTCGGCAATCGCCTGCATGGAGTTCAACAGTGGCACCAGGGCGCCCAAGATGCTGGCGCAGAAGTACAGACCGAACGCAACAACCGCCAGGGTGAGCAGCGAGTCCGGGTTCGCGACCCGGGTGCGCCACCATCTCCAGGCCAGGAACGCGCCGCTGATCGCATAGGTCGACATCTGCGCGCCCGCCTGCACCCAGGGATGATCGGCGAAGACAAGAAACACCGTGGTGCTCAGCCCACCGAGACCGAGGTACCAGATCCACGCCGAGTACGTGACGGAGCGGTGGATGATGCCTATCCGTAAGGCCGGGTTTGGGGCAAGCGCAGCCGGATCCTGGCCAATCACTGGACCCCTCGGCACGCCTGAGCCGGCCCAAACCGACCATCGGTCAAGGGATCAAGCTCGTCGCATCGATCCTGACACAGACTCGACGCCAGGTCCGGGCAACCATGATTTCCACGGCGCTGCCGGCAATGACCGACCCGGCGTCGCGTTGGTGGGCCGAAGCTCCGTGAGGCGACAATGCGCCCGACTGGATCAGCTTCCGCGGAGTTGCGAGCCCATCGGGCGCCCGGCCCCGACGGTCGAAGGGCGCAGCAGGGTCGGTCGCAATGAAGGGCGGGCCTTCCAGGGGCGACGTCCGAGCTGAAGCGGTGCCCGGCTATGACACCTGACTTCGCAAATGTGCCTCGCACAGTTCCTCTCGCGTGGCGCTCAGACGCTACGGGCTCGGCTCATGCACCAACAGGGGAAAACTGCAGATTCACGCCCAAACCGTGCCAGGTAGAACCGCCGCAAACATCCAATAACGGAGAGTACAAACGCGCCGCCGTCCGGCGGCGCGGCCGGCCCATGGGCACTGAGTCGTCAGGCTCAGTTGGAGGCGCTGCACTTCGCCCACTATGACGCGGCTACTGGCATCCCGGTGGCCGCGAATTCCTTGGACGCGGAGCGATCTCTGCGGTCAGGTCTCCGATCTCGCGCTTTCGGGCACGACCCGCCATTCCGCGGGCTACGCTCGCCACCCCACCGGCACGTCAAGGAGCATCATGCGTCGCAACGTGCCCACCCGTCTGCATTGCGCCTTCATCCTCGCGCTGGCCGTGACAGGTCTCCTCGTGGTCCAGGCTCCTGCGGTCGCTCTGGCCGACACACCTCCCGATGGGCACTCCAGCGGGACGCTGACCATCGGTCAGGCCTTCGGGTACGTCGGAACACCCCAGACCTGGACGGCCCCGAGCGGAGTGACCTCGGTCGTAGTGACAGCGCGCGGAGCGCAGGGATCGGACGGCGAGTCGCCCGTGGGCATGGGCGGAGGTGGCTACGCAGTGGCGACGAGCCCAGGAGCCGGGGGTCGCGGGGGGCAGGTGACGGGTCGGATCCCCGTGACAGGCGGTTCTCAGCTCACGGTCGTGGTCGGCGGCGCCGGTGCGGTCCGCGCGGGGGGCTACAACGGCGGCGGCGACGGTGGACTCGGCGCCGCCTTTGGTGATCAGAGCTGCGGCATCATCAACTCCACCATCTATCCGCCGTGCCGCGGCGGTGGCGGCGGCGGCGCCAGTGACGTGCGGGTCGCAGGGACCGGCTTGGACGACCGGGTGCTGGTGGCGGGTGGCGGCGGTGGTGGCGGCGGCGGATTCGCCGGCTACTGGACCTTCGAATCGGGCGGCGGCGGCTCCGCGGACGGCAGCGGTCCGACCAGCACCAACCCGGGTTCGGGCGGTGACGGAGCCCAGGGCACCTATGGGAACACCTATCCGCCTACGTATGGCCGGGGCGGTGGCGGCGGTGGCGGCGGTTACCTCGGCGGAAGCGGTGCCCAGGCCGTGGCCGCGGATGCTGCACCGTACGGCGGCGGTGGAGGCACCGACTACGTCGCCCCTGAGCTGACCGAGTCCACGATTGAGCAGAACGCCAACGGCGGCAACGGCTCGATCTCCCTGACCTACGACGCGCAAGCGGACCTCCAGCTCGATCTCTCGTCGACCCACGTGCGCGCGGACGGCACCGACACGGTCACGGCAACGGTCTCGTTGACTGCGGGTGGCATCGCGATCCCCGGACAGCCGATCGCGATCGCCGCCGACCGCGGTGTCGCGGTCAGCAACGTCAACGACCACGGCGACGGCACCTACACCGCGACACTGTCCGGCGTCGGTCTGGCTACCTCCGTCGGCGCCGCCAGCGTGACGGCAACGGTCGGCAGTCTCGTGGGCACTCGTGCTCTCGACGTGCAGGCTGGACCGGTGGCGTACGTGGTGCTGACCACCGACCGCGGCGCACTTGCCCCCAGTGACACCGCGGGAGCAACCCTGACAGCCAGGGTCGTCGACGCCGGCTTCCACCCTGTGCCCGGCGCGACTGTAGACCTGACCAGCTCGGCTGACGCGAGCTCGACGACGATGACCGAGGCAGAAGCGGGGACCTATACGGCGCAGATCAACGCGCAGCCCACGGACACGACCTACACGGCCACCGCGGATGGGGTCTCCGGGTCGGTGGTGATCGGCTCGCAGCTGGGTGCCGGCTCGGCTGCGGTCATCCGAAGCTTCGCCTCCACCGACAACAACCAGACCTGGACCGTGCCCACGGGCGTCAACTCCGCGACCGTGGTCGCAAGCGGAGCAGCGGGTGGCGATGGGCGCTTCAGCCAGGGGGGTCGCGGCGGACAGACCGCTGGCACGGTGGCCGTCTCCGCTGGACGCAGCCTGGTCGTGATGGTCGGTGGCGCTGGCGGGAACGGCGAGGTCGCGTCCTATCGCATGACCAACGGCGGGTTCAACGGCGGCGGATCCGGGTGCGCGCAGTACTACTGCTTCGGCCCCACCTACAACATCGAAGCCGGTGGCGGCGGGGCCTCGGACCTGCGACTGAGCGACGACCTCGGCAGCCGGCTCCTCGTGGCTGGCGGCGGTGGGGGTGGCGGCCGCTACGGCAGCGGCGAGAACGGCGGAGCCGGCCCGTTCAACGCCACACCGGGTCAGGGCGACGGTTCGACCTACAACAACAATCTTCCGGGTGGTGGTGGCGGCTACCTCGGTGGCGCGTCGGGCTCCTACTTCGGCGGTGGTGGCGGATCGAACTTCGTCCTCGACAGCGGTCCGCTCGCTGTGACCGAGACGACCGCCCCGAACGGCGGCAACACCGGACCTGGCAACGTCGCGATCTCGTTCCTGCAGCCGGCGACGCTCTCCGCGACCTCGCCGGCCGGGCGGCTCCATGCGGACGGCACCAGCACCGTGGACGTCACGGCGGCGTTGGTCGACGCCGCCGGCGATCCGCTGAACGGCGGTCAGGTGTCCGCTTCGGTCGACCATGGCGCGACAGCGTCGGCCGTCGTCGCGAACGGGGACGGCACCTACACCACCACGATCACCGCGGGGACGCAGCGCTCGGACCTCACCGTCACGTTCAGCACCGGCACCCTGTCGGCAACTGCGACCGTGGTGGAAGCTCCCTCGAAGGTCGCTCTCGCGCTGTCCTCGCCGACCGTGATCGGTGACGGCGCCAGCACGGTGACGGCGACAGCGACCTTCGCCGACGGTGACGACGACGGCGTCGGCACCGAGACGGTGACCATCGGCGCGGCCGGTGGGCACACGACCGTGGGTCCGGTCACGGACCACGGGGACGGCACCTACACCGCGACCATCACCTCGACGAACGCGTTGGGTACCGACACGATCACGGCGAGCAACGGCGATCTCTCGGCCACGGCATCGCTGGAGGTCGTGCCCGGTCCGGCGACCTCCTTCACCTTCTCCGACCCGGGCAGCGTGGTAGCCGGCACACAGGCCACCGTCACGGTGACCGTCCACGACGCGTTCGGGCACGTGGCCACCTCGTACGCAGGCAGTCCTGGCATCGTCGATGACCTCGAGGGCGCGCCGACCGGCTGCGGCACCAAGGCCTCCGACGGCTGCGCACACACGGTGACGCTGAGCTCGTTCGTCAACGGCTCCGCGATCCTCGGCTTCACGACCTACCGGAGCACGGACGCGGGGCACGTCACCTTGACAGACGGCTCCCTCCAGGGGGCGCTCGCGCCGTTCGTAGTGGCGCCCCAGACCGCGCACCATCTCACAGTGGCTGCTCCGGCGTCACCGCTCACGGTCGGCACGGCAAGTCCGGTGACCATCACGCTGCGGGACCGCTTCGAGAACCTGGCCCCGACCCAGACCAGCGACCTCGTGCTCACCAGCAGCGACCCGAAGGCCACCTACCCCGCAGCGACGACGATCGCTGCGAGCGACCGCGGCAGCAAGACCGTCCTGGTCACCCTCGGCACCGCAGGGACCCAGACCCTGACCGTCTCCGCACCCGGCTTGGCCCCAGGAACCGCCACACTGGCGGGGCACCTGGCGCCGACGATCACCTCCGCCGACGTGGTGACCTTCCGGGCTGGCGATGCCGGTCAAGAGTTCATGGTCACCACGACCGCCGGGTTCCCGGGGACTCCGGCGATCGCCATCACCGGGGACCTGCCGAGCGGACTGAGTGCGGTCGTCGACCAAGAGGCCGGCACCATCTCGATCAGCGGCGTGCCACGCGCGAGGGACGCCGGGTCCTGGGGGCTCACCGTCACTGCGTCGAACGACGCCGGCATGGCGGTCCAGCACCTGCTGGTCCGCGTGACGTCCCGGCCGAGCTTCCTGGCTGCGGCCACTGCGTCTGCGACGAAGGGCAAGCCGTTCGCGTTCCGCGCCTCGGCCACCGGTAGTCCTGGTCCACGTCTGACCGTGGGCAGAGTGCCGGCCTGGCTGAAGGTGACGTACCTCGCCGGCTCCCGGATCCAGCTTCGCGGTACGCCCAAGAAGGTCGGCACCTACTCGGTGGTCCTCACCGCGAGCAGCTCGGCCGGAACGGTGCAGCAGACCTTGAAGATCATCGTGCGGAAGAAGAAGGCCCCCGAGTAGCGGTGCACGACCCCCGCACCGGGTTCGGCGTGCAGGTGAGCCGAGACAGGGCGTCGGCCGGGTTGCGCCTCATGGCGGGTGTTCACCGCAAAGAAGGTAAGTGTGACTCGGCGGACGTGTCTCGGCGCGATGACGCGGTGCAGGACGCAGGTCGAGGTCACGAGAACTGACGGCACCTCCAGCTCCGCATGACGCTGACGTGCTCGGAGCGATGGTGGCGGCCCGAACGGAACTCGACTCTGTCGCAGGTGGTCGGGTGCTGTTGCCCATACCGGCCCAGAAGGACGCGGACCCTCTCGTGTCGATCACGGCCGGTGAGGCGAGCGACGGCTTGCTCCTCAACGCCGTCACTGGTGCGCGAAGACGTGTTGTCGATGGTTCATCCGGCCAGGTCCACCGCGATGGCGCGCACAACGTCCTCGAACGCACGCTCGTCGCCACCCACCTGGCCGATCAGGGCCAGACGAGCGTCAGAGTTCCCCGCCGTGAGGATGACGGGGGTCAGGAACCGTCATGGGGAGTCAGTCGAAGGCCTCGACGCCGAAGTCGCCGGAGAGGATGTCCCAGAGGAGGTCGTTCCACCAACCCTCCTCCGCGGCGGCCGGGTCGATCCGTGCCACCGCCGAGAACAGCTCACGTTTGATTCGCTGCATGTAGGCCTCGTCGTCGAACATGGCGGCGTTGTAGAACGGGTAATGGGCAGCGACCGCTCGGATCGTCTGGTCGAACTGTGAGAAGGTCGAGTTCACGAACACGTCCGTGGCCGGGTAAAAGCAGCGCACCTCTCCACTGGGCATGAGCACGATCGAGCCACCCCGGGCTGTGGCGCCAAGGCCCCAACAGCCCCGGTCGACATCGAAGGTGAGCTGGTCGAAGCCGGTGTACACGCCGTCCAGCAACAGCGTCGGCACCGGTTGCTCGAGAACGGCCGCCGGGTCCGGTGGTGGCGGGCCGCCGACCGGCACCTGGACCATTCGCTCTCGTACGTCTTCGGGGTTCACAGGAAGAGACCTCTGATAGCGGCTCGCAGGGCGGCGTTCGACGCATCGCGCACCGCGGCAGGGTTCCACTGGAAACTCCAAGTGACCTCCTCGATGTCGCTGACCAGAGGCGCGCATGTGTGTGCGCACGGCTCACGTTCGGTGAAGAGCCGCAGGATCTGGTTGACGCCGTACTCGTTGATGATGCTCTCCTCAGCGTGGCCCGCAAGCCTCGACGACCGACCGATCACGATACGTCCATCGCGCAGCTGCGCAGCGGCGTAATTGCCAGCGCGATCGTTAGCGGCGATCCGAGCCTGTTGGACTGCCTGGCTGAGCTCGGTCGAGCCGTACTCGACCTCGCCCGTGATCGTCTCGGCCTCGGCGGCACCGAGGTCGAACATGAGCGCTTCCTCCTCGGCCTCCTCACCCGTCGGGTCCACCCACGTCAACGGCTCGTTGTCCGCGTAGGCGTACAAATTTGGCGCCTGCACGGGGTCTTCCGAGGTGAAACGACCGAGGGACGGACTCAGCCACCGGGCCCGGGCGTAGTAGTCCTGGGTGTCGGCGTTCCAGGCGTGACCGGTGTATGCGTAGGAGTCGTCGAGGCCCACAACGCCCGTCGCGGCATGGGGCGTTCCGAACGCGCTGTAGGCCGTCGTGCTGGTGAGAGTGCCGGATTGGTCCAGCGTGGCGGTCACCGAGCCGAGGGCGTCGAGCACCGGGTACGCCACCTCGGCGTTCGGGCCGTCGAGGCGGGTCGCCTCCAACGGGTCGTCCCACGGTGTCGTCACGAACGTCTCCGACAGTTGCGGCAACTCGCCGGCCTGGTTGCGCCAGATCGCGGCGACGTGCCCGCCGTCGTAGCCCCAGGTCATGACCTTGCCGTCGGAGCGGACAGCCTGGACACGGTGCCCGAAGGCGTCGTAGCGGTAGTCGACGTGCGCACCGTCGGGCTTGGAGACGGCGGTCATGCGGTGCTCGGGGTCCCAGGTGTAGCGCGTCACCGCCCCCGTGGACCGCTCGGTGGCCTTGACTAGGTCTCCTTCGTCGTCGTATGCGTAGTCTCGTCGGGCGTCGGACATCAGCCGGTTGGCCACGTCGTAGGTCATCGTGCCGAGCGGGTCCTCGGCGTCCGAGGTGCGGTTGCCCATGACGTCGTAGGTGAAGACCTCGTCCGCGATCGAGGAGGCGGTCGGGTGGTCGGCCGAGGCCAGGGCTCCCTGTGGGTCATAGGTGAATACGTGGGTGCCCGCTCCGTCTGACATCGAGGTCCGGCGTCCCGCGGCGTCGTATGCGTACGAGACACCTGACAGAACGGACCCGTCGGACGCCGTCGCGCTCCGCGACGCAAGGAGACCCTGTGGGTTCCAGGTCAGCACGTCGGACACCTGGTTGGGCCGTGTCATGCCGGCCAGCCGGCCGGCCTGGTCCCAGTCGAAGCCGAACTGCCCCCCGTCCGGCGACGTGACCGACGAGAGCAGGCCAGTGACCGAGTCGTCGTCGTACGCAGCCCAGCCATCCGGGTCCCCACCAACGCGGCGGCAAGTTCCTCGGCTGCTTCGGCAAGCTCTAGGCCGTACCTAGTTGGTCGCCTCTGAAGCCAGCGGTGGGCGACCGCGTGTCGTTTGTGATGCTGGCAGCGACCATTGACGGTGGATCCCAGAACGGTCAAACAACTAACACCGGCCCGCGTACCCGCCGCGCCCGACACCTCGACTTGGACGAGTGCGGATGACGGTACTTCTCGTCTTCCAACCTGTTGACGGATCGTCGGTCCTGCTTGACGGCCGCAGAACCCGAACCGACGAGGAGCCTCGGGAAAGTGGTTTCGACGACGCGGCCCGCATCACCAACATCGTGACAGGAGGAGATGCCATCGCAAAGGCGGCCGGCTCGAGGAGGGTCGAAGACGGGTTCGCAGCGGACGACTTCGCTGACGTCCTCGCGATGAGCGGCTTACCCAACTCCCGCCGCGCAGAGGTCTGCCTGCAGGTCTGAAGCTCTTCACCGTCGATCAGCCGTAAGCTGCTTGACTCGCTGGTCCCGCGATACCTGACCACTTACCCGCGGGTCGTCGGGTCCGCCCAGACCAGGTCACGAGGTGGGATAAGTGGTCGGGGCAGGGAACTTCGCGGTCAGGGCGGTGCCCGTGATCGCCACGATGGCGCTGGTGACTCCCGTGATCTCCAGCAGATGTCGGGTCTCGAGCCCCCAGAAGTCTTCGCCGGCAGTCTTCGGTCCGTAGAGCCGACCCATCCGGAAGGCGGCGTCGTGTGCCCACGAGGGGAAGTACAGGGAGTTGGAGACGTTCGCTGCATCGATGAGCGCGCCGCTCACCGACACGTGGGCGATGATGAGGGTCAGGCGCCGGTGGCGCGAAGAGGTGCTGGACCTGAGGTCGGGACGGGTCTGTACCGCCGCCGTGTCGACCATCGCCGACCCGGTAGTGAGCATGTAGACCCATTGGGCTGGCGCCCAGTCGAACGATCCTCCTGCCCATCCGGGGACGAAGCCGGACAGCGGTGCGCCTAGCGCGACGGGTCCGTTGGCCAGCCGATGGACGACGTGGTGGTATGGGCCAGAGGCAACCGGCATCGCGAGGACCGGGGCCGACATCTGGCCGTCGATCACTGTGACGACCCGGTGCGGGTCCATCGACCACTTGTGGCCGGTGTCACTGCCCAGAATTTCCACGGCGAGATCTAGGGCCTGCGAGGTCGTGCCAGCCAGGGTGCTGGTCGCCTGCTGGTCTCCCACCTCGAGGGTGAACGGTTTCTCGGCCAGGGCGTCGAGGTCGTCCATCGCCTGGGCCACCGGGACCAGGTCGGGGTAGACGAGCTCGGTGGTCACCATGGCAGCGAGCCCATACGGGAGCAGGTGCAGCTCGATGCTGGTCGTTCCCGGCAACCGGGTCGTGGGGGTGCCGGCGGTCAGTGTGGCGGCGTGACGAAGGGGGACCCCGAAGCGCAGGAGCTTGCGGGCTTCGGTGAGGTTCTTGGGCCGGCGGAGCTGGTCGGTCTCGGCCAGGTGCGACCAGAACAGCCAGTTGACCTCATCCTCCGGCGCCGGATCGGGGAAGGGGAGCGTCACGGCCCCGATCCCGGTGACCTCCTTTGGCTGCAGCAGCTGCCGGGAGAACTTCTCTGGCTCACCGATCTGGTGGAGGTCGTCGTGGGCGAGCGCCTCCACGTAGGAGACCCGGATGCGCCGCACGGAGAGCTTGGAGTCCTCGGCCATGTTCTTGTTCCACTTCTTCCATTAATCTGTGAGGCTGGGGCCGGGTAGCGTGAAGCAGTAGCAGATCGCCGGCCTTCTCAATCGGTCACATTTGTGGCCACGCCTACGGGGCGGAGAGCCGATGCCGAGCGAAAGCTCGGCTTCGGTCATTTAGAGCAGGGTCCCGTCGTAGGACAGGAACGGTGCTGTTCCGGCGTGGGTCGCGTCGAGGACCGTCGTCGGTTCGGTGACCCAGGCGCCACCGGTCGCGAACCTCCCGTTGAACTTGTCCGCGTCCTGGATCGCTGTGTCTTTCAGGTTCTCCTCGATCGTTTTGAGTGCGGCGGTGAGGTCGTTCTTTCTCAGGGCATCGCCGATGTCGGGTCTTCCGTATAGGACGGGTGGGGACAGCACGAGTGCGTTCCCGTCGGTGTGGACGAGCAACCCCTGCTTCTTGTCCGATGTCATGTACATCTCACGGGTCAGGTGATGGTCTGCCTTGGCGGCAGCGGTCAGGACCTCGACTTCGCTGCTCGAGCGGGGGACGAGTGGTACTCGGTGACGGTGAACGAGCACCGACGCCGCCGACACCGCGAGACAAAGCAGTCCCACGATGATCGAGACGACCACGAGGTCGATCGGGGTGAAGGCGTCAAGGAGGTCGACCGGGCTGATCGCGCTTGCCACCCACACAGCCACCAGGGACAGCGCCGCGGCCACGAACAGCCACAGCTTGTCCTCCCAGAGCACCTTCGCGGTCGGGGTCGTCACCAACCCCATCCTCGCGCGGTCCCGGCGCCGCACCTCCAGCCACACCCAGAGCCCGACCAGGCCGGGGATCAGCACCGCCGAACTGACGCCGAGCACGCCCGGGATGAGGTCGGTCCCCGCCGCCTGGACGTCGACGTCCTGGGAGGCGCTGAGCCGGGTCGGCACGGTACCGGACGGCGCCCCCTTGACCTTGGCGACCGCATCGACGAGGACGGTGGCTTTCCCGGCGCGAGGCCGGTGCTCGGCCTTCGCCCTGACGAATACGTCCTTGCTCTCCCCGGGCGGGACGTTGACCGTAAGTTCGCCGGTACCATCGTCGGCGCCCGCCTCGCCTGAAAGGGTCGCCACGTGCCGGCCCGCCGAGGTGGTCAGGTCGACAGTGAGGGTCTCGGTGCTCGTGTTGGTGACCCGGGCCCGCAGCTCGACAGCGGAGTGGTCCGTCATCGTGCCGCCGCCCGAAAGAGTCAACGTGGCCAGGGCCGGGGGTGGCGTCAGCTCGACGGTGGTGGCCGCGGCGTGCCGGACGCCCCGGTCGTAGGCCCGCACGACCGCCACGATGTTCGTGGGGTAGGTCCTGGGCTCTCCGGTAAGGGTCGCCTCGACGGTCCGGGTTGCCCCGGCCGGAAGGTTGCGGGCAACCCTGAACTGGCCGGGCCGCGTTGAGATGGCGTGCCCGTGACGGATGTCGAGCTCCATGCCGTCTGGGAGGACTGCCGAGACCCGAACCCATCGGAGCGGTTTGTCCCCGGCATTCCCGATGACCCACAGCATGGTCCCGCCGGCCGAGGCCTTCTCTGGGGTCACCGTTACGGTCAGGTCATCGGCGAGGGCGGCGGTAGTGGTGACGATCAGCAGGCCGCTCGTCAGCGCCAGCACGGCGACGATGCGCCGGAACCACCGCGCCGCGGCCGCGTGAAGGACGGTTTGACGAAGGCCCATAGGGCGACTCAACCAGTCCGGGCGGTACCGGGCCATCGCCTGCACGCGTCATTTTCGGCTGGGTCACCTGGGTGGTTCGACCGGTGCCCGGATCACGCGGGCCCGTACCCCGGCGCTTCGTTCCTAGCACCGACCTCGGCACTCTCGATACACGACGGGGTCGTCTCTGCGTCCACGCCCCACCGCTTGGGCGACGACGTCGTCGCATGAAAGTGCCCGGACCTCGTTAGCACCACAAAGGGGCCGCTGCACTCCGATAATGCGCTCTAGTTGATACGTGATCCTTTAAAGTCGAGGAGCTGGGCCGTCTTTCCCGGCGGAAACTTGCGGAGTTCCAGCGCCCTCGCAAGCTTCTGTGGCCCGATGTCGTGCACGAGGGCCGCGACGTGCTCGAAGTAGCCGTAGTAGTTCGGATCGTCGCCGCGCTCGGCTCGCTCGTCATATACGTAGCCGGCCAGGCTCCTCCATGCGTTGATCAACGATCCGCCCATGATGCTCGCGACCGTCTCGGCATCCATTGCGCCGTGGTAAACCAGAAGCCCGACGCTGTTGAAGTAGGTCGTCACAGGGCGCACCTCCGCCCTTGAGTGAGACGACAGGAGCAGACGACCGTTCGCAGTTCGCGGTGACTCGCTTGCCAACCGAGTCCGGATGTAGTCCAAGCGAGCTCGGAAGTCCGCCGATGTGAACTCCTCCACCAGCTCACTCGTGAGCGACAAGAGGTGCGACTGCTTGGCTTGCGCTTGCTGCCGGCGAGCGACGATCACGGATAGGGCTATCGAGAGAAGTGCCAGTAAGGAAGACCCAATCGCAATCCAGTCTGAGGTCTGCATCACTAGAGCCTAAGACGCGCGCAATTAGAACGACTGAACTGAGCTAGTCGTCAACCTGCAAGTGATGCCCTGGAACTGCTCGCGATCCAAGGCCCAACTGCCGCGCGCTGGAGCCAGTCTCCCGCCCCTTTTGCGCACTGACGTCGGCAACTGCTCTGCTTGTCACCAGAGTGGACGCTGCCAAGCGCCGCCCGACCACGCAGGCGCCTCGGGCGGAGCCCGACCATGCAGCGTCCGTGCCTCACGGCGCGCACGAACTACACGTCGGTCCCACATTGGCATCGTCAACGGCATCACGATCGACTACCGGACCGGCGACCCGGCGCGGCTCGCGGACACGGAGAGAAAGCTGGGCGACGCGGTCACTCAGCTCGAAAGCACCGCGAAACTTCTCGGTGAGAGTCACCCGGCATTCGGCCACATCCCGAAGCAGTTGCCCATACGTGGGTTGGTCGTCACGCTCGAGCCGTTCTACCCACAGGGGGCGATGGGTGAAGGTCTGGTACGCAGCGAAGTGCTTCCCATCGGGGCGGTGTCTGCGTACGAGCTCGAACTGATCGCCGCCGCACTTACCGACCAAGCCGACGCTGGCGCGCAGATCCTCGCTGCGCTCACCCGCTATGACGGCCTCATGCCGACCTCACCGACGTGGCGAACGGGCGCACATTTCCGGCGAACGCGATCCTCACCCGCTCTTGGAACAGATGGGCCATCTGGGCCGAGGACCGGCGAAGGGCGACGTAACCATCTCGCCCCCTCCTGCTCCCCAAAGGGTGCGTCGTAACCGCGCATGACGCATCGACATCCGGGATCATCTGCAGACTGGTATTGCGTACCGCTCGGCCGAGGTAGCGCCTCGACGGCTACTTGCACCATCTCGACCCGGTCCTTTGCCGTGGCGGAGTGCCATCCGCCGTCCGGATACTCGGCGCGAAGCACCCTGAGTGGGACGTTGGACGCCGACTCATACCGGTCGTCGTCGCCCTTCAGGACCGCTGCTGCTGTGCAGCACAGCAGGTAGTGCAGCATCGCGGCCTCCTCGTTCGTTAACCCCCTTGTCTAGAGCGAGAACTTGTGGGTCCTGGGTCGCGCCACGGGTGTCCCCTCTCTCGTCGCTTGCCACAACCCAGCGCCGCCTGACTGGAAGAGCAAGCACCGAACATGACTGCGTGTGCATGCGACGCACGGATCCGCCGCGATCCGTTCGTCCACGGAAGTGCCCCATTCCGCCGCGTAACGGCGCGGCCACCACCGCCCGGACATGCCGATGGCAGATCGGCACGGTGCCGCGACGGAAATGTTTAGTAGCCGCTTGAGGGACAGACCGAACCGGGATCAGCCGAGTTCCACGCTCCTGTCCAAAACTCCCCTGCCACTGGCAAGCGGAGCCGACCTTGCCGATGAGCGTGGATCGGCCGAATGTCCGCGTGATCAGTGAGCGGCAGTCGTTGTCGAACACGATGCAGGGTTTGCGAGTCCGGTTCGGAGAGGCGTCTGACGATTCCGTCGATCTGGTGTCGAGGTTGGACACGTGCCTCGGGCTGGTGGAAGCCGGCGAGGAGGGCGTTGCCCTAGAGATCTTGTTTGCGAACCTCTACGAGTTCGGTGTCGCGATCTCGGCCAAGGAGGCTGCGCAACTCATGCATGCGGCTGCACGAGTGGACGTGAGCTCATCCGAGCTTTATCTCGTTGACGTGAGCGATGCAGGCATTTCCCCAGGGCCGTTCCTTTCTCAGGTCGAACGGCGCACTGCTTCGTGGAACTTGGCTTCCCTCAAGTGGAAGGTGACGCTTGGAGAAGCGACCCAGAAGCCCTCGGTGTGGCTCGACCTGACATCAGAGCGAGGCGATGGACGGCTGATTCTCTGGTCGTCGGGCGAGGTAGAACTCATCTGGGGCCGAGGTCCAGGCTGCGAGTCGCACCAAGAGCACCGCGATTTGACGTCGGAACTTGGCTTGGAGATGTGTCTTGACGACCTGGAGCGGGCGGTCCAGGGCACCGACTGAGCACCCGGACATGCCGTCGTCAACCCGCCGCCCGGTCGTCCACAGCACGACGACGCAGCACCAAAGGCCAAGCCCACCGGATCGAGCTCTGCACCAAACTGCTCACCACCCTCGACGAGGGCGAAGCATCGTGAGCCCATTGACAGTGATCACCCGCATAATGCTGATGAGCGGATGCTGAGGGCCCGACCAGGACTACCGGCTCCTAGGGTCGCGGACCGGATGGGGCGAGACGCTCGCGTCGGCTAGTCCCGCCGCACCACATAGTTCGCGGTGTAGTCGCCCAGGTTGTTGTGGCCACGGACGCCAAGTCCGGTGTTCAGCAGGATCCGGGTCAGATCGCTGTCAGGGAAACAAGCGTCGGGCATCCGGATCTTGACTCTGTCCCTGCGAAAGTCGAAGCGGACCCGGGTTTGGCACGTCACGGTTTCCTCGGAAGTCCCGAAATTGAAAGTGCGGACCTCACCGCGTGCTTCACCGGCCGTTAACTTTCCGACTGCGATGTAGTTGTAGTCGGGGACGTCGCCGGTGGCGATCATCAGCTCGATGATGTCGCTGCGGTGGAGTCTGCCCACCCAGGCCGTTGCCGTAATAGCCCCGGCGCGATTCGTGTATCGGACCTTGGTGAGGTCATGACCCGGGACGAACTCGTCGCCGACTGCCTGCGGCTTGGTGACAGTCTCAGCGACCGCAGATGTAGCGACAAGCGACACCGCAACAGAGGCCACGACGGCAGCGACGGCTCTGAGCACGGGCGCAACCGTAACCTGTCGTTCCGCCGCCAGCTCCGGATCTCAGAAGCCAGGTCGCTCCACGCCCAGCAGCTCACGCACCCGCGGCACGACTTCGGTCGCATAGAGCCGGATCGACTCCATCCGCAGCTCGTGCGGAAGCCCGCCCACGGCGTACTTGAGCTGGAATCGGGACAGCCCCACGGTCCGCATCGCCCAGGCGATCTTCTGCGCCACGGTCTCCGGTGAGCCGACGAAGAGAGAGCCGGTCGGGGCGGCGTTCTCGTCGAACTGCTCGCGGGTGTAGGGGCCCCAGCCGCGCTCGCGGCCGATCCGGGTGAAGGAGTCGGCCTGGTAGGGGAACATCTGCTCGCGCGCCTCGTCGTCGGTGGCGGCGACATGGCCGGGGCTGTGCATGGAGACCGGCCGGGTCGGGTGGTCGTAGTGGTCCAGCGCCCGGTGGTAGAGCTCGACCAGCGGGACGAACCGCTCGGGCGAGCCGCCGATCACGGCCACCACGAGCGGCAGCCCGTACGCCGCGGCGCGGACCACCGACTCGGGGGTTCCGCCCACGCCGACCCAGAGCGCAAGCCCGCCCTCGGTCTTCGGGAACAGCTCGACCCCCTCCAGCGGTGGCCGCACCGTCCCCTGCCAGCTGACCGGCCCCTCGTCGAGGAGAGCGACGAGCAGCTGAAGCTTCTCCGCGAACAGCACCTCGTAGTCCTCCAGCGACAGCCCGAGGAGCGGGAACGACTCGGTGAAGGAGCCGCGTCCGGCCGTGATCTCGGCCCGCCCCTGCGAGACCGCGTCGAGGGTCGCGAACCGCTCGAAGACCCGGACCGGTTCGTCGGAGCTGAGCACGGTCACCGACGTGCCGAGCTGGATGCGCTGGGTCCTGCCGGCGATCGCGGCGAGGAGCACGTCGGGCGCGCTGATCGAGAAGTCGGGGCGGTGGTGCTCCCCCACCCCGAAGAAGTCGAGCCCCAGGCTGTCGGCGAGCACCGCCTCCTCGACCACCTGTCGCAGGGCCACCGCGTGGTGCACCGGGTGTCCGGCCGCGTCCTTCTCGAGGTCGCCGAAGGTGTCGAGCCCGAAGGTGGGGGCCTGAGGGGTGCCCAGCCGGGCGTCGTTCACCACCCCCAGAGGGTAGGGGCAGAGGGTAGGACCCCTGCTCCCTCCCGGTCGCCGTGGAC
>Ga0068860_100000414_pt1 | contig 55276 bp, 44 predicted proteins | sample KBSSwiS32_FD_66597 | JGI IMG/M metagenome (GOLD analysis project Ga0068860, IMG submission 66597) | Switchgrass rhizosphere microbial communities from Kellogg Biological Station, Michigan, USA - KBS Switchgrass S3-2 | ecosystem: Host-associated > Plants > Roots > Rhizosphere > Soil ... | reverse complement strand
GCCTGTCGACCGCCGACTTCGGCGAGCTGACCGCGACCCAGATCGGCGCCTTCTCGAGCGGCCAGATCGGCGCGCTCTCGGCGACCAACCTGTCCTCGCTCGACACGACGGCGATGCAGGGCCTCTCCCAGACCCAGCTCGGCGGCCTCTCGGCGACGCAGCTCAAGGGGCTGTCGGCGACCGACATCGGCGAGTTCACCTCGACGCAGATCGGCCTCCTGACCGGGGCCCAGATCGGCTCGCTGACGACCACAGCGCTGACGTCGCTGAGCTCGACCCAGATGAGCGACCTCTCCACCACGCAGGTGAAGGGCCTTACCGGAGCCCAGCTCGCCAGCCTCGCCACCGACACGGTGTCGGCGCTGACCACGACCCAGATCCAGGCGCTTTCGACGGCCCAGGTCTCTGGCCTCGGGACCGCCAACTTCTCGGCCCTGACCTCGACCCAGATGGACTCGCTGACGAGCACCCAGCTGCGCGGGGTCTCGGCGACGCAGATCGGCGCGCTCAGCAGCACCGACATGGGCGAGTTCAGCTCGACCATGCTTGGATCGCTGTCCAGCGCTCAGATCGGCTCGCTCAGCGCCACCAACTTCTCCGGACTGACCTCGACCCAGATCGCCGGCCTGTTCGACACCCAGATCAAGGGGCTCAACGCCACACAGCTGGGCTCGCTCAGCGCGACGACATTCGAGGGCCTGACCTCGACCCAGGTGGGCGCGCTCAGCTCGGTGCAGATCGGCAAGCTGAGCACCACGGTGATCGGCGCGCTGACCACTACCGAGATGGGCTCGCTCAGCGCCACCCAGATCGGCGGCCTGACCACCTTCCAGATCGACGAGCTGTCGACCACCAACATCAGCGCCATGACCACCACGCAGCTGGCGGGCTTCACCACGGCGCAGGTGCAGTCGATGTCCGACGAACAAGCCGCCGCCTACGTCCTGGCGGGCTAGCACCACTGAGACGCCGGCCGGGTTTCCGGCCGGCGGCCTCGATTGGCCGCGGCGCGAACGCCGTGCGATGATTTTCCGATCCGAATCATCGCTGTGGCCGAGGCCTCATGTCCGACACCGTCTTCTTCGCGGCGCTCCAGAGGCTCACGGCCGGTCCATTCTCTCTGGCGGAGTTGATCGACGCAGCCACGACGCTGAACGCCGCGGGTCGAACCGACCTCGCGCGCCAGCTCTACAAGCTGTGGATCCGGCTCAACCCGACTGAGCCGCACCGGCACGTGGCGCAGTTCAACTGCGCGGTGCTGGAGAGCGACGCGGGCGACCTCAAGACCGCCTCTGAACTGCTGCACGACGCGATCGCCGCCAATCCCGACTTCCTGCCGGCCTACATCAATCTCGGCGGGGTCCAGGAGCGCAGCGGCGCGCCCGACCAGGGCATCGAGACCTGGAAGGCGCTGCTCGGTCGCGTCGCCCCGGTGACCGGCGCGTCGATCGAGATGAAGGTCACGGCGCTCAAGCAGATTGGCCGCGTCTTCTCCGACCATCACAACCCGGCCATGGCCGAGGTGGCGCTGCGCGAGTCTCTCGAATTGGTCCCGGCGCAGCGTGACGTGATCGAACAGTACGTCGCCATGCGCATGGGCCAGTGCGAATGGCCCGTCATGGCCGGCTCCGAGCGGGTGGACCGCAAGACGCTGATGATGGGGATCAGCCCGCTTTCGGCCTCGGCCTATGCGGACGACCCGGTCCTGCACCTGGGCACCTCCGTGCGCTTCGTAGAGCAGTCGACGCCGGATCCGGAGGTCAATCCGAACGACCGCCGTGACGCGGAAATCGACCTCTCCAGCCGCCGGCTGCGACTCGGTTACGTCTCGTCCGACCTGCGCGACCACGCCATCGGCTATCTCATGGCCGAGCTCTTTGAACTGCACGACCGCGAGAAGGTCGAGGTGTTCGCCTACTACTGCGGCAAACCGGACGAGGGCGCGCTCAACGCGCGCATCAAGGGCGCGGTCGAGCACTGGGTCGACATCCGCGAGATGAACGACGACATTGCGGCCGCCCGCGTCGCCGCCGACGGGATCGACATCCTGGTCGACGTCAACGGCCACACCCGCGACGGGCGGGCCGGCCTCTTCGCGCGCCGGCCGGCGCCGATCCTGGTCAATTGGCTGGGGTATCCCGGCACCATGGGGACGCCGTTCCACCACTACGTCATCGCCGACGACTGGATCATTCCACCTGAGTACGAGGCTTACTACACCGAGAAGGTGCTGCGGCTGTCGTGCTACCAGCCGAACGACCGCAAGCGCCTGGTCGCGCCGAACCGGCCGACCCGCGCCGAGGCGGGTTTGCCAGAAGACGCCTTTGTGTTCTGCAGCTTCAACGGCGTGCAGAAGCTGACGCGGCACACCTACGAGCGCTGGTTGCAGATCCTGCGCTCGGTCCCGGGAAGCGTGCTGTGGCTGCTCGATCCCGGCGCGCCCACCGTCGAGCGGCTGGCCGCCTATGCCGAGGCCCGCGGGGTGGAGCGCTCGCGCATCGTCGTCGCTCCCAAACTCGCCAATCCCTACCACCTGGCGCGCTATCCGCTGGCCGACCTGTTCCTCGACAGCTTCCCCTACGGCGCCCACACCACGGCGTCGGACGCGCTGTGGATGGGCGTACCGCTGCTGACCATGTCCGGCCGCAGCTTCGCCTCGCGGGTCTGCGGCAGCCTGGTTCGCTCGGCCGGCCTGCCGGAACTGGTCTGCGACAACCCGCAGAGCTTCGTCGCGCGCGCCGTCGAACTCGCCAGCGCGCCGGCGAGCGTGGCGGCGCTGAAGGCCAAGCTCGAGTTGCACCGCCCGACCTGCGACCTGTTCGACATGAACAAGCTCGTCGACCGGCTCGAGGCGCTCTACGAAGAGATGTGCGCCGACTATCTGGCCGGCGAGTTGCCGGCCCCAGACCTCGTCAATCTCGACGTCTATCTCCGCGCCGCGGCCGAGTTCGACCACGACGCCTACGAGATGCTCGCCCTCTCGCTCGACTATGAGGAGGCCTACCGGGAGAAGCTGGCGGCCCGTCATCGCGCGCGCCGCCTGCAGCCGGACGAGCGGCTGTGGACGAGGGCCGAGCCTGTCGCGAAGGCTCCGGAACGCCGCGGCCGGCGCGCAAGCGCCCGCTAGGCCCCGGCCAGCGGAAATTTCGCACGCGGCTCCACCTTAAGGCCGAGCTCGGGCGTTGAGCCGATGAGCCTGCTCAAAGGAATGAAAATGAAGCGGATTCTCGTCACCGGCGGCGCCGGGTTCATCGGCTCTCATCTTTGCGAGCGGCTCATCGAACAAGGGCATGAAGTGCTCTGCGTCGATAACTTCTACACCGGCGCGCGCCGCAACGTGTCGCACCTGCTGCCCAACCCGAACTTCGAGCTGCTGCGCCACGACGTGACTTTTCCGCTCTTCGTCGAGATCGACGAGATCTACAACCTCGCCTGTCCGGCCTCGCCGATCCACTACCAATACGACCCGGTGCAGACGACCAAGACCTCGGTGCACGGGGCGATCAACATGCTGGGCCTGGCCAAACGGCGCCGCGCGAAGATCTTCCAAGCCTCGACCAGCGAGGTCTACGGCGACCCCACCGTTCATCCGCAGCCGGAAGAATACTGGGGCAACGTCAATCCGATCGGCTACCGCTCCTGCTACGACGAGGGCAAGCGCTGCGCCGAGACCCTGTTTTTCGACTACAACCGACAGCACAAGCTGCGCATCAAGGTCGCCCGCATCTTCAACACCTACGGGCCGCGCATGCACCCCAACGACGGGCGCGTGGTCTCCAACTTCATCGTCCAGGCGCTGAAGGGCGAGCCGATCACACTCTACGGCGAGGGCCAGCAGACCCGCTCGTTCTGCTACGTCGACGATCTGGTCGAGGGCTTCCTCAAGCTGATGAACACCGACGATGCGGTGACCGGCCCGATCAATCTGGGCAATCCGGGCGAGTTCACCATCCGCGCGCTCGCCGAAAAGGTCGTGGAGCTCACCGGCACGGCTTCGCAGATCGAGTACCGGCCGCTGCCGCAGGACGACCCCCAGCAGCGCAAGCCCGACATCGGCAAGGCCAAGGCGTTGCTCGACTGGGGTCCCACGATCCAGCTTGAAGAGGGCCTCAAGCGGACGATCGCCTACTTCGACGATCTGCTCCGCCGCGGCGAAGCCTAGCCTATAAGCGCCTGCCCAGAATTCGGACGGTGGGGAAAATAACGCCGATCCATCAAAAACTTGCCGGCTTCACCGGTGAGGCGCACCCTTGCCTCCTACAGTCATGGGGAGGTGATTCGTGCGTAGGACCGTTATCATGGCGGGTATCCTCGCCTGCCTGGGTTTGTCCGCCTGCGAACAATCGAAGAGTCAGGCGACCGAGGCGGCGCCAGCGCCCGAGGTGAAAAAGTCTTCGTCCAGGCCGGCGCAGCTCTACTTCGGGCAGGAGCAGGTCCTGCAAGTCGACACCGCGAGCGTCGCGAAGGGCAAGGCTGACGGCAGCCTGAGCCTGAAGGCCACCGGCCAGACGCCGACCGCGGGCTATTACCAGTTCAGCTTCGTACCGCGGATCAACGCCGCGCGGCCGGCCGACGGCATCTATGACGTCGACGTCGTCGCCTATAAGCCGCAGTCGCCGGCGGCCCAGGCGGTCACGCCGATCGAGGTCAAGGCCGAGTGGGGCAACGCGCCTGTAGCCAACCTCAAGGGCGTGCGCTTCATCGGCAAGAACAACTCCGTCGTGGCCATGCTGCCGGCGGGGTAGGGGCCTACCGCGTACTCTTAGCCGCCATCGCTTGACCGCCGTCGTGGCTGGCAGGCGTGGCGGCGCCGCCTTCGCCCGGCGTCTCCAGCGCCGCGGCGATGGCCTGGTCCACCGTCTCCAGCCAGATGAACTCAAGCTTGGCGCGGGTCTCCTCGGGGATGTCCTCGAAGTCGCGGCGGTTGCGGGCCGGCAGCATCACCCGCTTCAGCCCCGCGGCCTCCGCGGCCAGCACTTTCTCCTTTATGCCGCCGACCGGCAGCACTAGGCCGCGCAGGCTGATCTCTCCCGTCATCGCCGTGTCGCTGCGCACGTTGCGGTCGCTGAGCAACGAGACGAGCGCGGTGAACATCGCCACCCCGGCCGAGGGACCGTCCTTCGGCGTCGCGCCGGCCGGCACGTGGACATGGACGTCGTTGCGCTCCAGCGTCTCCGGCGCGATGCCCAACTGAGCGGCGCGGCTTTTCACCAGACTCATCGCGGCCTGGGCGCTCTCGCGCATGACGTCGCCGAGCTGACCGGTCAGGATCAGCCGACCGCCACCCGGCGTGCGCGTCGCCTCGATGAACAGGATGTCGCCGCCGACCGGCGTCCAAGCCAAGCCCGTGGCGACGCCCGGCACGCTGGTGCGCATGCCGACCTCGTTCTCGAACCGCGGCGCGCCAAGCACCTTCAGCACGTCTTCGGCGCCAATGTGGATGGCGTCGGTCTCCCCGCCGGCGATCCGCACGGCGCCGTTGCGCATCAGGCGGCCCAGCTCGCGCTCGAGCCAGCGCACACCGGCCTCGCGGGTGTAGTCGGCGATCACATGGGCGATGGCGTCGTCGTCGATCGTCACCTGCTCGGGCTTCAGGCCGTTAGCTTCCACCTGCCGGCGCACAAGGTAGCGCTTGGCGATCTCCAGCTTCTCGCGCGCCGTGTAGCCAGCGAGCTGGATGATCTCCATCCGATCGCGCAGCGGGCCGGGAATGCCGTCCAGCATGTTGGCGGTGGCGATGAACACCACCCGGCTAAGGTCGAACGGGACGGCGAGGTAGTTGTCCTCGAAGGTGGAGTTCTGCTCCGGATCGAGCACTTCCAGCATAGCGGCCGACGGGTCGCCCTGAATTCCCGAGCCCATCTTGTCGATCTCGTCCAGCATCATCACGCAGTCGCGCGAGCCGGCGCGGCGGATCGCCTGGATGATGTCGCCGGGCAGCGCGCCGATGTAGGTGCGCCGGTGGCCGCGGATTTCCGCCTCGTCGTGCACGCCGCCCAGGCTGACGCGGACGAACTTGCGCTGCATGGCGCGGGCGATCGACTGGCCGAGCGACGTTTTGCCGACGCCCGGCGGCCCGGCGAAGCAGAGGATCGGCGCCTTGCCGTCGGGCGAAAGCTTGCGCACCGCCAGGTACTCGATGATCCGCTGCTTGATCTTGTCGAGGCCGTAGTGGTCGGCGTCGAGCACCTTGCGGGCCTCGACGATGTCGATCGTCGCAGGCTCCGGCAGTTTCCATGGCAGCTCGGTCAGCCACTCCAGATACGTGCGGATCATGCCGTACTCGGCGCTGGCGTCGGGCGTGCGCTCCAGCCGGCGCAGCTCCTTCCGGGCCTGCGCCTCCACCTCGGTGGGCATGCCGGCGGCCTCGATGGCGGCGGAGATGTCGGCGATCTCGGCGCCGCCGCCTTCGTCCTCGCCGAGCTCCTTCTGGATCGCCGCCAGCTGCTCGCGCAGCACCGCCTGGCGCTGGCGCTCGTCGAAGGCCGCGCGGGTCCGCTGGCTGATCTGCTGGCTGAGCCTAAGTACCTCGATGCGGTGCGAGAGCAGGCGCGAGACCTTGTCCAGCCGCTGGCCGAGTTCGATGGTCTCGAGGATCTCCTGTTTCTCTTCCGGCTTCAGGTCCATGTGCGCCGCGGCGAGGTCGGCGAGCGCCCCCGGCGAGGTCACCGCGTCGACGGCTTCGCGCAGCGCCGGCGGCGCGCCGGGCAGCAGCTCCAGCGCCTCCAGCGCGCGGCTCTTCAGGCTGAGGAACCGCGCCTCCATCTCCTCTCCCTCGGCGGCGGGTTCGGGGATGTAGAGCCCTCGCGCAACCAGGAACGGCCAGCCGGGCACGAACTCGGTGATGTGGAAGCGCTGGACGCCCTGGCAGATGATGTGATGGCCGCCGTCCGGCGCGGTCACATAGCGCAGCAGGTTCGAGGTCACGCCCATGCGGTGCATTTCCGCCGGGCCCGGGTTGTCGTTGTTCGCGTCCTTCTGCAGCACGATCGCAAATTGCCGCTGCGTCCGCACCGCCTGCTGTGCGGCGGCGACTGCGGCGCGGCCTTCCAGTGCGATCGGAAGCACGTTCTCGGGGAACAGCACGGCGCTGCGCACCGGCACGATGATCACCGCGTCGGCGGGGAGCGGGGCAAGCCCGGCGGCGTCGGGGACGTCGATGGGCGTGGCGGGGGGCTGAGGCGTCTCCGACATCTGGGCGTCTCCCTCAGCGCGCTTTACGCAGGCTGACGACGAGGCAGCCGTTAGCGACCGCGCGGCGCACGTCGTGGTAGTGGCCGCTGGGCAGGGCGACCCGGCGCTCGAAACATCCCTGCGGCAGCTCCAGCCGATGGATCACCGCACGCTCCAGTTCCGGCGGCGGGCTGCGCGTGCCGGAGATGATCAGCACGCCGTCCTGGATCGCCGCCTCCACCGCATCCGCCGCGACGCCGGGCAGCGCGGCCAGCACCAGCACTTCGCTGTCGGTCTCCAGCATATCGATCGGCGGCTCCCAGCAGGCGCCGCCTTCGCGCCGGCCGGGGTGGAACAACTGCCGATGGAGGCGCTCGGCCTTGGTGAGCATCTGTACGGCTTCCGCCCACATGGCGGCGGCCGGATCGGTTCGTCGCATGTCCTGCCTCCTTCCTCGGTAACGAGCGGGAGCGCGATACGGTTGTCCCGCCGCTGATCGAGGGCGCCGTCAGGATTGGACCCGTGCTCGGGATTTGGCAATTTGTACGAGCAGCCGGCGCGGCGATCACCGGCCGCGGGCTCGCGCAAAAAGTCTGTAGACGGACCAAGCGTCACGTCCGCGTCACACGGGCTCGCCATAAGCGCTGCACCAACGGGAGAGACACCGATGATGATGAAATCTGCTGTTACGGCGAGCATCGCGCTGGCCGCAGGCGCGCTCGTGCTTGCAGCCTGCAATAAGCCGGCAGGCGGAAACGCCCAGACGCCCGCGGGCGCGGCCTCCGGCGGTGTCGCCATCTCGGGCGCGGGCGCGACCTTCCCGGCGCCGCTCTACGCGCGCTGGGCCGAGAACTACAAGTCCTCCAGCGGCCTCACTCTGAACTACCAGGCGATCGGCTCGGGCGGCGGGATCAAGCAGATCCAGGCCAACACCGTCGACTTTGGCGCTTCCGACAAGCCGATGAAGCCGGAGGAGCTCGACAAGGCAGGGCTCTACCAATTCCCAACCGTCATCGGCGGTGTGGTGCCCGTGGTGAACCTGCCCGGCGTCGAGTCCGGCCAACTGAAGCTCACCGGCCCGCTGCTGGCCGACATCTTCCTGGGCGCGGTGAAGAGCTGGAGCGATCCGAAGATCGCCCAGGCGAACGCCGGCGTGAAGCTGCCGAACCTGCCAATCACCGTGGTCCATCGCTCCGACGGTTCGGGCACCAGCTTCTTGTTCACCACCTACCTGGCGGGCAAGAGCCCCGCCTGGGCGCAGAAGGTGGGCGCGAGCGATGCGGTAGAATGGCCGACCGGCATCGGCGGCAAGGGTAACGACGGCGTCTCCGCCTTCGTGCGTCAGACGGCGGGCGCGATCGGCTACGTCGAGTACGCCTACGCCAGCCAGAACAAGCTCACCTACACCGGCCTGCAGAACAAGGACGGCGCCTTCGTCAACCCGACGGCGGAAGCCTTCGCAGGCGCGGCCGGCGGCGCGGACTGGACCAAGGCGCCCGGCAACTACCTGGTGCTGATCGACCAACCCGGCCAGGCCACGTGGCCGATCACTGGCGCGACCTTCATCCTGATGCACAAGCAGCAGGCTGACGCCGCCAAGGCCAAGGCCGTGCTGGGCTTCTTCGATTGGGCCTACAAGAACGGCGACGCTGCGGCGAGCGAGCTGCACTACGTGCCGCTGCCGGCTGCGGTGAAGGATCTCGTCCGCAAGCAGTGGGCCGAGATCAAGACCGCCGACGGCGCGGTGGTCTATTCCGGCTCGTAAGCCTGATGCTCCCTCTCCCTTCGCTGCGCGGGAGAGAGGCACTTTACGCCGTCACAGCTTGTCGATGACCTCGGCCTGGAAGCGTTCGGCTTCGTCGCACCAGGCGGCGCGGGTCGTTCCGGCGAACACCACCTCGGCGGCGGTGACGCCGAGTTGGGTGAGCTGCCCGACGCGGTCGATGATCTCCTGGGCCGGAGCCTGGGAGTTCATGCCCGTGAGCGCGACCTGCACCGGCGAGCGGCCCATCGCTTCGGCCTGCTCGCGCATGTAGCCGATGGCCTCGGCCAGGCCCTCGTCATCGACGATCTCGGCGGTGCGGTTGGTGGCGGCGTAACCCTTGGGCGTCAGGTAGGGCGTCCAGGCGTCGCCCAGCTCGACGGCCCGCCGGATCGCCCGCTTGGAGTTGCCGCCGATAAAGAGCGGCGGATGCGGACGCTGCGGCGGCAGCGGCAGGAGGCGGGTGCCTAGAGCCTCGTAACCCGTGCCCTTGAAGGTGAACTCGCGTTCGCCCCAGGCCGCCTTCATCGCCAGGATGTACTCGTCCATGAGCGCGTTGCGGTTGTCGAAATCGACGCCGAGCGCCTTGTACTCGCCCTTCAGATAACCGGCCCCCACGCCGACGGTGACGCGGCCGCCCGAGAATGTGTCGAGCGTGGCGATGGCGCGGGCAGTGATGAACGGGTTGCGGTAAGGCAACACCAGGATGCCGGTTTGCAGGCGGATGCGCCGCGTGGCTTGGGCGATCAACGACAGCATCACGAATGGGTCGTGCGCGTGGTGGCCGCCCGCGTCGAGCCAGCGCCCGGTCGGCGCGGGGTGATCGGTGACGATGCAGCCGTGAAAGCCTAGCCGGTCGATTAGGCCGGCGACCTCCCCCAGCGCCTCGGCGCTCTGGAACTCGGAGGCCGGCTCGATGTGGTCGAAGGGCAGTCGGACGTTGAACTTCATGCGGAATTCCGGGTGCTTTCAGCGTGGGTCTGCGAGCGCCGCCAGATCGCCCGGGGCGTCGATGTCCAGCCCCAGGCCCGAGGTGCGGATCAGTCTCACAGGCAGTCGCAGGCGCTGGGCTTCGGCGAAATGCAGTGCGCAGCTCGCCTCGCCGTAGCGGAAGCTGAAATCCGCGGCCTGTGGAAGGGGGAGCGACAGCGCGTTGGTCCCCGCCTCGGCGCGATCGGGCGCAATGCCAATCTCGCGGGTTGCGAGGCTCGCCAGCGCCTCCACGTCCGATGGGATCAGTTTCGGCAGGTCGCCGGGCAGGATCACCAGGCGCACGACGCCGGCGGCGGAGGCCTGCGCCAACGCCGAGGCCAACGCCGCGCCGAGTCCGCCGCCCGGATCGTCGAGCAGGCGCAGCCGCTCGGGCAGGCCATGCCGCGACGGGCCAAGGAGCATCACCTGGTCCACGCCACGCGCGGCCTCGGCTGCCGCGACGACGGCCTGCAGCATCGAGCTGACGAGCGCGCGCCGCTCGTCTTCGGTCAGCACGCCCGCCAATCGGGTCTTGCAAGCGTCTGGCGCCTTGACGGGTATGACGACCCAGCAGGTCACAGGGGCGGGGCGGTGGTCAGGCCGGTGAAGCGCACGCCTGCGCCGTCCGCTTTGTAGGTCTTGTTGAAGAAGATCAGCAGCGAGGTCAGGGCCTCGGCGGCCGCGGAGTTGGCCAGCGCCCCACCGGCCAGGCCCCGCATGCCCATGTCGGCCGCTACGCCGACCACCACGGTGCGGGCTTCGAGGTCGTCGCTGAACACCAGCACGTCACAATCGACGTCGTGGCCCTCGGCGAGCTTGTGCGCGGCGACGTTGTGGAAGGCGGTGACCAGCCGGACCTCAGGCCCCAGGATCGCCTGCGCCTCCAGCGCCGCCGAACCGGCCGTCGGCAGCTGCACGCGCATCACCTTGGGCGGGACCAGCGGCACGGTCGTGTCGACGACGATCTTGCCGGCGGCCGCCTCGCGAATGCCCTCCAGCGTGGAGGCCTGGGCCGAGTAGGGCACGGTCACGATCACGATGTCGGCGGCGGCGGCCACATCCGGGTTCGCGCCCGATCCGACGTCTTCGCCCAGCGCCGCAGCGGCCTTCGCCGCCGACTCCGCCGAGCGCGAGCCGATCGACACCTGGTGGTCGGTCCGGGAGACGAGGCACTTCGCGATGGCGTTCCCGAGATCTCCCGTGCCGCCGACGACTGCAATTTTCGCCATGCTGTTCCTTAAGCCTCCCGCCCTTGTCGTTACGATACGGGTTCGGCATAGCCTGGATCGAGCAGGAGGCAAGGTTGCATTCCTATTCAGCCCCCGGCGACAAGGAGCCTCATGAATGACGCGTCGAAGAGGGAAGTGACCGGTGCGGCCGCGATACAGGTCTTGCCGCTCGTGGGCATGCCGTTGTTCACCAAGGGCACGAGCGTAGCGCGGGAGGCCGCCGCCGCCGCCGACCGCGGCGGGGTCGCGCTCTGCGCAGGGGATGTGGTGGTCGTCGCGCAGAAGATCGTCTCCAAGTCCGAGGGGCGGCGCGTACGCCTGGGCGACGTGGCCGCCGGCGCGGATGCTCAGGCGCTCGCCGAGCGGATCGGCCGGCCGGCTCCGTTGCTGCAATTGATGCAAGACGAAAGCGAAGCGCTGATGCGCTCGACCCCGACGGTGGTGATCACGCGCCACCGCACCGGCCACGTCGCCGCCAACGCCGGCATCGACGCCTCGAACGTCGAGGGCGGGGCCGACGACGCGGTTCTGCTGTGGCCCGTCGATCCCGACGCCAGCGCGCGCGCCATCCGCGCGGAACTGAAGGCGCTGACCGGCGTCGCGCCCGCCGTGGTGATCGCTGACAGCCTGGGGCGCGCCTGGCGGCTCGGCACCACCGGGACCGCCATCGGCGTCGCCGGCCTGACGGTGCTCGACGACCGTCGCGGCCAGACCGACCTCTTCGGGCGCACCCTGCAGGCGACGCTGGTCGCCGTCGCCGACAGCGCCGCCGCCGCCGCGGTGCTGGTGATGGGCGAGGGGGCCGAGGGCGTTCCCGCCGCCGTCGTTCGCGGCCTCGACCGCTTCGTCTCGGCGGAGGATGGCCCTGGCGCCGTCGCGGTGCTCCGCCCCCTGGCGGAGGATCTGTTTCGATGAGCGCCAACGCGAACGCCACCGGCCACGTGCTGGCCCTGTGCGGCGGTGTCGGCGGGGCCAAGCTGGCGGCGGGGCTGGCGGCGGTGCTGCCGCCGGAGCGGCTGACCATCGTCGTCAACACCGGCGACGACTTCGAGCACATCGGTCTCTCGGTCTCGCCGGACATCGACACCGTCGTCTACACCCTGTCGGGGCTCTCCGACCCGGTGCGTGGCTGGGGCGTCGTCGACGAAAGCTGGCAGGCCATGGCTCAGCTCGGGCGGTTGGGCGAGGCGCAATGGTTCATGCTGGGCGACCGTGACCTCGCCATGCACCTGGCCCGGACCCGCCGGCTGCACGCGGGCGAGACCCTCTCCGAGATCACCGCCGACCTCGCCCAGCGGCTCGGCATCGCGCCCGCAATCGTGCCGATGACCGACGATCCGGTGCGCACCAAGGTGCTGACCGACCAGGGCGAGCTCGACTTCCAGCGCTATTTCGTCGCCGAGCAGTGCCGACCGGAGGCCCGCGCCATCCGCTTCGAAGGCGCTGAGCGCGCCCGCCCGTCGCCGGGCTTCGCCCGGGCGCTGGCGCGCGAGGACCTGGGGTGCGTCATCGTCTGCCCGTCCAACCCCTACCTCAGCGTCGATCCGCTGCTGGCGCTGCCGGGCGTGAGTGACCGGCTCGCGGCTCTGAAGGCGCCGCGGCTGGCGGTGTCGCCGATCGTCGCCGGCAAGGCGATCAAGGGACCGCTCGCGAAGTTGATGGGCGAACTGGGCGCAAGCGTCGACGTAGCCGGGATCGCGCGGCACTATCTGGGGCTGATCGACCAGCTGATCGTCGACGAATCCGACCGCTCGCGCATAGCCGATGTCGAAGCGGTTGGCGTGCACGCCGCGCTTGCGCCTACAATCATGACATCACATGTGGATCGCGTGGCCTTGGCCAAGGCGGTGCTGGCCGAAGCGGGCGTCACGTACGGCGACCCGCCGGCCGAGTAAGGGCGGAGCGTCGGGATGAGCACGGACCAGGATCTCAAGAGTCGACTTCTGGCCGCCCCGACCGACGCGGTTCTCGCCGAAGCCCGCGCCCGCCGCGACGCCCGCGGTCCCGCCCGCACCACCTATTCGCGCAAGGTGTTCATTCCGCTCACCCAGCTTTGCGCCGACGTCTGTCACTACTGCACCTTCGCCAAGGCGCCCCGCTCGCTGAAGGCGCCTTACCTCACGCCGGAGGAGGTGCTGGAGATCGCCCGCAAGGGGCGCGCTCTGGGCTGCAAGGAGGCGCTGTTCACGCTCGGCGATGCGCCCGAGCGCCGCTACGCCGCCGCCCGCGAGGCGCTGGCGGCCATGGGCTTCGAGCGCACCGTCGACTACCTGGAACACGTCGCGGGGCTGGTGCTGAAGGAAACCGGCCTCCTGCCGCACATCAATGCGGGCGTCCTCTCCGCCGAGGACTACGCCCGGCTGCGCAGGGTCTCGGCGTCGTCGGGCCTGATGCTGGAGTCCAGCTCGGATCGGCTGCGCCAGCGCGGCGGTCCGCACTTCGGTTCCCCCGACAAGGTCCCGGCGGTGCGGCTGGCCTCCATGGCTGCGGCCGGCCAAGCCAAGGTCGCCATGACCAGCGGCGTGCTGGTGGGCATCGGCGAGACCGAGGCGGAGCGGATCGACTCGCTCTTCGCGCTGCGCGACCTGCACCGCGCGCACGGCCATTTGCAGGAAGTGATCGTCCAGAACTTCGCGCCCAAGCCCGGCACCAAGATGGTCGGCGCGCCGGAGCCGTCCAGCGAGGACTTCTACCGCGCCATCGCCTGGGCGCGGATCATCCTCGACGACGGTGTCTCGGTGCAGGCCCCGCCCAATCTCAATGAGGGCCGGTTCGAAGCGCTGCTCGACGCCGGCATCGACGACTGGGGCGGCATCTCGCCGGTGACCATCGACCACGTGAATCCCGAGGCGCCGTGGCCGGAGATCGAGGCGCTTGCCGAGGTCTGCGCCCGCTATGGCCGGCCGCTGCTCGAGCGGCTGACCGTCTATCCGCGCTTCATCGCCGCCCGCGGGGAGTGGTTGGACGTCGCTATGCGGGCGCCGGTGCTGAAGCTCGCCGACAGCGAGGGCCTGGCCCGCGACCACGGCTGGTCGCCTGGCACGTCCGACCATGCGCCGGGATCGCCGCAGGCGCCGCTGGGCATGAGTTTCACCGCGGCCGTTCCGGGCCGTTCGGTGGATCGCATCCTGGAGCGCGCCGCGCTTGGCCTGGAGCTTTCGGAAGCCGAGATCGTCAGCCTGTTCTCGACGCGCGGCGCGCATGCGCAGGCGGTGGTGCAGGCGGCCGACGCCCTGCGCGCCGAGACGCGTGGCGACGTGGTCACCTACGTCATCAACCGCAACATCAACTACACCAACATCTGCACCTACAGCTGCGGCTTCTGCGCCTTCTCCAAGACCTCGACCAAGGCCGGCACGCGCGACAAGCCCTATGTGTTGCCGTACGAGGACGTGGCCGCGCGCGCCGTCGAGGCGGTCGCAAACGGCGCCACCGAGGTCTGCCTGCAGGGCGGCATCCACCCGAGCTACACCGGCGAGACCTATCTCGGCATCCTCGAGGCGGTGAAACGCGCCGTCCCCTCACTGCACGTCCATGCCTTCTCGCCGCTGGAGGTCAGCTCCGGCGCGGCGACGCTGGGCATGCCGGTGAAGGACTACCTCCAGCGCCTGAAGGATGCGGGCCTGGGCTCGCTGCCCGGCACCGCGGCCGAGATCCTCGACGACGAGGTCCGCGCCGAGATCTGCCCGGACAAGCTCAGCACCCAGGAATGGCTCGACGTGGTGCGCGCCGCCCACGAGGTCGGCCTGCCAACCACCTCGACCATCATGTTCGGCCACCTCGACCGCTATGATCACTGGGCGCGCCATCTGCTCAGGATCCGCCGCCTGCAGCTCGAGACCGGCGGCTTCACCGAGTTCGTGCCGCTGCCGTTCGTGCACATGCAGTCGCCGATCTATCTCCGTGGCAAGGCCCGGCGCGGGCCGACCTGGCGCGAGTCTGTGCTGATGCACGCGGTCGCCCGCCTAGCGTTGCACGGCGCGATCGATTCCATCCAGTGCTCCTGGGTGAAGCTCGGCGTCGAAGGCGCCGCGGCGGCGCTCGCCGCCGGCTGCAATGACCTCGGCGGCGTACTGATGAACGAGAGCATCAGCCGGGCTGCGGGCGCCGAACACGGCCAGGAAGTGACGGTCGCCGAACTCGCCGCCGCCGCCGCCTCCGCCGGCCGGACGCTGAAGCAGCGCACCACCCTCTACAAGCTGATCGAGCCGGCCGCCGGCGTGCCGGAGCTGGCGTGAACATGACCACCTGCTCTCACCTCGCCGGCATCCGCACCGTCACACCGAGCGCCAAGGGTTGCGAGGCGTGCCTGAAGATCGGCTCGCCCTGGGTGCATCTGCGGCTCTGCCGCACCTGCGGCCACGTCGGTTGCTGCGACGACAGTCCCAACCGGCACGCCACCGCGCACTTCCACGCCACCAAGCATCCCATCATCGAAGGCTACGACCCGCCGGAAGGCTGGGGCTGGTGCTACGTCGACGAGGCGGTCTTCGAATTCGATCACCCGACGCCGCAGCTCGGCCCGATCCCGCGCTTCGTCTGACGCCGCCCGCTACTGCATGATCCAGTCGCTGACGCTCACCTGAGCCGGCGCGATGTTCAGGTTGATGATGGTGTTTGGCCAGACGGGGCTGGAGCCGCCCGCATCGTGGTCGAACCGCAGCAACGAGCCGCCAGACCCATTGCTTTCGATGAACATGTAGCCGGCGCCGATCGGATTGGTCCCGGTGTAGCCGGCCGCATCGAAAAGCGCCCGCAGGTCCAGCTTGTCCTGGCCTGGCGTGAAGTCGGTGATGCGGATCGGCGCCCAGGGCTCCGCCGGGAAATTGAATACGTCCGCGCCGCCGCCGCCGGTGAGCACATCGTTGCCCTGACTGGCGTTGAAGGTGTCGTTGCCGGCGCCGCCGGTCAGCGTCGAGCCCGGGGCGGGCGAGTTGAACACCTGTCCGCCGGGAGGCGGGGGCGCGCCGTCGTCGTTGGTGATCGTTCCGGCCGCCGTGGCGGTTCCGAGCGTCGCGCCGGTCGCCCCGGACAGCGTGACGGTGAAGCCCTCGTTGCTCTCCGTCGCGGTGTCGCCGACCACGTTGACGGTGATGATCTTGCTCGTCTCGCCGGCGGCGAAGCTGACCGTGCCGGAGGGCAGGACTCCGTTCTGGAAGTCGGCGGCGTTGGCCGGGTTGGCGCCCGAGCCCGCCACCGCCCAGTTCGCACTGGAGACGCCGGTGGTGTCGCCGTTGCGGATGACCGCATAGCTGAAGGCGGTGATCCCGCTGTTGCCCTCGGCCAGTGTCACCGAGGGGGTCGAGAGCGCCACCGTCGTCGTCGGCGGTGGAGGCGGAGCGCCGCCGCCGGAGAGCTGCGCCCAGGTCAGACCGCTCGGCGAGACGCCGTGCAGGTCGATGATGGTGTTCGGCCAGATCGGATTTGGCCCGGCGGCGTCGCGATCGTAGCGCACGATCGTTCCGCCCGCGCCGTCGCTCGCCAAAACGATGTAGCCATCTGCGATAGGATTGGACCCCGTGTAGCCTGACGCTTGGAAGAGGGCCGACAGGTCCAGCCGATCGGTCCCGACCGCGAAGTCCATGATGTGGATCGGCGCCCAGGGCTCGGTCGGCAGGCGGAACACGTCGGCGCCGGCGCCGCCGGTCAGGCTATCGTTGCCCTGGCTGGCGTTGAAAGTGTCGTTCCCGGCGCCGCCGGTAAAGGTCGAGCCGGGGCCGGTGGAGGTGAACACCTGGCCGCCCGTTCCGCCGTCGTCGTTGGTTATGGTCCCGGTCGCCGTGGCGGTCCCGAGGGACGCGCCACTCGCGCCGGATAGAGTGAGGGTGAATGTCTCAGTGCTCTCGGTCGTGGTGTCGCCGACGACGTTGACGGTGATGATCTTGCTGGTCTCGCCGGCCGCGAAACTCACGGTCCCGGAGGGCAGCGCGACGTTCTGGAAGTCGGCGGCGTTGGCCGGGTTGGCGCCGGAGCCCGCGACCGACCAGTTGGCGCTGGCGGTTCCCGTCGAGCCGCCTGTGCGGGCGACCGTGTAGTTGAAGGCGGTGACGCCGCTGTTCCCTTCCGCCAGCGTCACCGATGGCGTGGTGAGGGCCAGCTGCTGGCTCGGCGGGACGCCGTCGTCATTGGTGATGGTTCCGCTCGCCGTGGCGGTCCCGAGCGTCGCGCCGCTCGCGCCGGAGAGGGTCAGGGTGAAGCCCTCGTTCTGCTCGGCGGTGGCGTCGCCGACCACGTTGACGATGACGACCTTGCTGGTCTCGCCGGCGGCGAAGCTGACTGTGCCTGAAGGCAGGACGCCGCCTTGGAAGTCCGCGGCGTTGGCGGGGTTGGCCCCAGAGCCCGTGACCGCCCAGCCGGCGCTGGCGGCTCCTGTCGAGTCGCCGGTTCGCGCGACGGTGTAGTTGAACGCGGTGGCGCCGCTGTTCCCTTCGGCGAGGGTCACCGAAGGGGTGGTGAGCGCGAGCTGCGACGAGGGACCCGTGCCGCTCGCCGTGATCTTGATGGAGTCCCAGAAGGCGGTGAACGGCTGGTTCGACTGGTAGGAGGTCGAGATGATCCCGACCGCCATCGCGCTCGGCGTTCCCGCTACCGTGTACGAGCCCTGTAGCGCCTGCAGCGTGGCGCCGGAGAGCTGCACCGCAGCGCCCGATCCGTCGAACGACTGGCCATTGACCGTATAGGTCCAGGTAGGCGTGACCTGGCCGCTGGCGACGTTGACGTTCAGCCGCAGAGTGATGGTGTCCAGCGCCTGGATGTTCGCGCCGGTGATGTTTGCGCCGTACATCTGGCTGGTGAAGGCGCCGCCGTTTTCGCCGGCGATCTCGATGCCGCCCGCGCCGTTGTTCGCCGCCGCGACGATCTTCAGGTAGTTGTCCTGATCGCCCGTGCCGATGAAGAAGCCCTGGCTCTTGTAATTGACCGGCGTCGTGGACGGTGTTCCGCCGAACGGATTGTCGATCTTCGTCTCGACGACGAAGCTGGTGACGCCGGCGTTCACGTCTACGCCGAACTGGAAGCCGTTCTGCTGGGTGTTGCCGGCCAGCGCATCACCGGCCGGAACCTGCTCGACCTGGAAGCCGGCGGCCGCTCCGCCCGGCTTGATGTTGGCGGCGTTGTACAGGGCCGTATAGGCGTCGACGCCGTTCGACATCAGCCCGGTGAAGCCCATGTTGAACAGCGCGTTGGGGCCGGGCGGGTCGATGTTCTGCGAGAAGCTCCAGGTCAGGGTCTGGCCGGCGACCAGGTCGGTGCCCTTGCCGTTGGTCGCGTCCTCGGCGAAGCGGTCGGTCTTGTCGTTGAGGCCGTCGCCGTCGGCATCGCCGGTCCCTGGGGGCGGCGGGGGCGGTCCGCTGCCGGGGGTGAAGACGGTGACCGGCCCGCCGTAGTTGGCGACCCAGACGGTCCCGGCGAAGCTTTGGCCGTCGCCGCGTGCGGTGACGTCGAGCGGCTGGCCGCCTCCCAGCACCGTGCTGGTCCCGGTCAGCGCGGTCACCGAGTTGGCGGTCAGCCCGTTGCTGCTGAGGTCGACGCGATAGAGCTTGTCGTCCCAACTGACGATGACGAGGTCGCCCTTCATCGCCGAGTTGAAGGTCGAGGCGGTGTATTCCGTCAACCCGTTCGTCGAGGCCCCGAAGCTGGAGTAGAGCGCGCCGTTCGTCGACGGCGCCTTGAAGACTGACTCCGCAGGATCTGCGGTGGGGACCGGCGGCCAGCCCGACGGATTGGCGGACGGCGTCGTCGATCCGTCCAGATAGACCCCCGCGCCGGACGGGTTGGCGCGGATCGGGTTCGGGTGGCCGCCGTAGAAGCCCTGCGTCACACGGAACAGCGCGTCCTGCACGTCGACGCCCCCGTTGACCGGCGCGTTGGTCGCCTGGCCGGAGCTGTTGAGCGCGGGCGTTCCGCCCCAGCCGGCGTTGGCGCCGTTGTCGACGGTGTAGAGCTGCCCGCTCTGGGTCAGCACTAGGTCGTAGGCGTTGCGGTAGCCGGGCGAGTAGATCTGCACCGGCCCACCGGCGACGATGCGCGCCTGGCTCAGCCCATCCCGGCCGCCGAACGGATCGGTCGGGAAGGGATCGCTCGATCCGGCCGGGAGCGTCGGCAGGTTGTACTTGTAGACATTCCCCTGGGGGTCGGTCTTGTTCGACATCGCCTCGACCGCACCCAGGTCGACCTTCAGGATCGCCGCGGAGTAGGCGTACTCCGGCGTGTAGGCGAAGTTGTTCGACGGCGCGCCCATGTTGGTGTTGCCGCCTACCGACACGTACATCGTCTGCCCGTCGGGGGTGATCTGCATGCCGTTGACGGAGTGGTTTTCCTCCGACCGCGGCAGGCCGCGCACCAGGTCCACCCGGCTCCAGCCGCCGCCCGCCTGCTGGGTGAGCTTGGAGATCACCCCGGAATTGGTGTCGAGGTTGCTGTCGCCGCCGGAGGGGCCGGCGCCTATCCGGGGGTCGCTGGAGCTGACGTAGACCGACACCGGCGCAGTGCCGCCGCCCGTCACCACAAGGCCGGTGACCTGCCGCGTTCCCTGGAAGCCGGTCGCCAGCGCGCCGTCGTCGTTGTGGTTGGTGATCTGCTTGGTCGCGTTGATCGTCTCGACGCCGCCCGGCGCGACCTGATAGCCGCCGCCGCTGGTCGCCTGCACCTGGACGGCCAGAATCGTGCCGTCGACCTGCGACAGGTAGAGCCGGCCGTCGGGGCCGAACTGCAGCGAGGTGTAGTTGGCGTCGGGCAGGCCTGCGAGCGTGGTCTGGGTGAACGCGATCGGCTGCGGTTGCGTGCTGTCGTTGTCGATGACGGTGACGGTCTGCGGCGCGACGCTGAGGCCGTTGTAGGCCGCCTGGCTGCTGGCGGTGGTGAAGGTGAGGTTGTGCGTCTCGGTGGCCTCGACCGTGGTGTCGTTCACCGCGGTGACCGTCACCGTCTGGGCCGCGTTCCAGTTCTGCGGGGTGAAGGTCAGCGTCGTCGGCGAGGGCGTGATGTCCGCGTCGCCGCCGACTGTCACCGTCACGTTGGCGGTGGGCTGGGTGTTGAGCGCGACGTTGAGCGTGTCGGTGGCGCCTCCTTCGGTGACGCTGGTCGACCCGCCTGAAGGCGTGACGGTGACGCCGGCCGTCGCGGTGGTCCCGAAGTTCAGGATGACCGGTGCGGTGGCTGGTCCGGTGACGCCCCCGGCGCCGACGACCGCGGCGGTGATGATGTTGTGACCGCCCTCGGCCACGCTGTGCGCCAGGGTGACGGCGACCTGGCCGTTACCGCCGTTGTTCAGCGTGACGTCATAGCTGGTGACGCCGAGCGCGGTGTTGGAATCGAACGGGCCGAGTTGCTGCGACCCCGCGCCGGCGCCCTGGGTGAAGGCGCCGCCCTCGATCACCAGCACGCGCACGGTGGCGCCTGCGGGGCCGCTGACGTTGACCGTCTGCTGGGCGCTGGCGACCGTGGCCGTCGAGCCGGAGACGCCGCTGACGCTGAGCGTCGGCGTGACGGGCAGTCCCGCCTGGACCGTGACCACGCCGCCGCCGACCGCGTTGGCCTGTTTGAAGATCTCGTTGCTGAGGCCTTGTCCGCCGGTGAAGCCGAAGCTGACCTGGCTGCCGGTGAGCTCGAGGCCGTTGACGCTGCCGGACTCGCCGGGTCCGGGCGAATTGGTGCCCTTGATACTGGCGGGATCGACATCGATGGAAAACTGCAGGGACTCCCCTGGGTCGAAGCCTTGCAACTGCAGGGTCAGCGTCTTGTAGCCGAGCGCATCGCTGCCGTTCCCGGGCGTGGCGCTGACGAGGGTGAAAGTGCCCGACTGGCTGTCGACGGTGAACGCCTTGGCGACGTTGTCTCCCGCGCCGCCCGCGGGGTCGAAGATCATGCCGCCGAACACCGAGCCGCTGAGGTCGATCGTGACGGTGTTGAGCTGCGCGCCGTCTGTGGAGATGTTCTCCAGGACGAACGACCCGGGGTTGTAAGTGCTTCCGTTGATTGGAGCGAAAGGCGTGACGGACAGACGAGCAGAAGGCATCACGCGCCCCCTTACGTGACCAGCATCCCCTTGCGGGAACCCAGCAAACCCAGCTTTTCCTAAGACTCGGGGGTGATGGCCACGGTTCCCGCTTTGGTGGAAGAATCTCTGCGGGATACCTTACGGCTGCGGTTGTTGCTCGGGACGAGCCGGCGGGCGGCCTTGCGCAGCGTGCTGACGATCGGTTCGCGCAACTCGCGGTCGATGAACCAGACCGGATTGCGCAGATAGGCGTGGGTCGCCAGCCACACCATCAGCGGCCGGCGATTGGTCCGCTTGGCGCGGCGCATCAGCCAGATCATGGCTAGGCTGCGCGCCCGCCAATAGTCGAGGCGTGGCAACCGCGGGCCGTCGGTCTGGAGCCGGCGCACCACTTCGAGGGCGGCGCGGGCGGAGCGCTCCAGCGAGGCCGAGGCGCTCGTCTCGGTGATGCGGTAGTAGACCAGGGGGGCGTCGACGACGATCACTTCGCCACGCGCCGCGAGCTGCAGCTGAAGCAGCCAATCCTCCGTCGGGCCGAACTCGCGCGGCAGGCGGACGTCCCAGCCGCCGCAGTCGATCACCGCCGCGCGCCGCATCACCGCGGCGCTGCCGTTGCCGATCGGGTTGTAGAGCAGGATCTCTCGAAAGGTCACCGGCCGCCCGAGCGGCTCGGGCGGCGGCGCCAACGGCGCGTCCTCGCGGCTGATCCACAGCGAGCGCGCAAAGGCCATGGGCGCGTCCGGCGCCTGTTCCAGACTCGCGGTCAGCTCGGCCAGGAACTCCGGTCGCCACATGTCATCGGAGTCGAGATTGGCGATGTAACGCCCGCCGGCCAGGGAAAGGCCACGGTTGCGGGCCGCGCTCACGCCGCCGTTCGGCTGGCGGATGAGATGAAATCGGAGATCGTCGCCGATGGCTGCGGTCGCCCGCTCGGCGGTGTCGTCGGTCGAGCCGTCGTCGATCACGAAGGCTTCGAAGTCGCCAAGGGTCTGCGCCTGCACCGAACGGATCGTCGCGGCGATGCTCCAGGCCGCGTTGAAGGCGGGAATGACAACGCTGACGGTTGGCGCGGCGTCCATTCTTCGGTCGGATCCCGCAACAGATGGGCCGGTAAGATCCATGCCACCCCCAGCACGCCCGGCAGCGATCCTGGGCTCTTCTGCAACCCTTCGCTCACGCTTCAGGTTCCGCGCCGCACGGGGGAATTGCGCGTGAAATAGGATCCTGCACGCTCAGGATGTTTTGGAGCCGCGGCGCCCGTTCGTCGCCCTCGGCCTGTCAGGCCGCGCGGTCGTCCCCTTGCGACTCACGTTGCAGCAGCTCGACCAGCTTGCGCTGGCCCTCGCCGGCGCTGCCGACTGGCAGGGCGCGGATCAGATCCCCGTTCCACCGCACAATGACGCGATAGGGCAGGGGATCGTCCGGCGTCGATATGACGAGGCCAGTCAGCATGTGCTCACGGTCAAGGCTCGCATGCCCTGATGCAGCGCGAGTCACGCGGCGATTCTGTGGTCGGCTTGGCGCCAGAATGCGTCGCTCGAGCGGCGGTCGGCGGCGCGTTGGGTGGTCTCGATGCCCTGCAGGACGACCACGCCCCCGGGGCCATAGACCCGCCAGCGCCAGCCGTCGCCCACCTTCTGCACCGAATAAGCGACCAGTTCTTTTTGAAACTTGTTGGTCATTTGTCCCGTCCTGACACCCTTTGATTGAGCCTGGGCTGTCAGGAGCAAGACAGGCGCCGCGTCAGGGGAAACCGCTCGCCTGAAACGAGAAACCGGTTGCGGTCAGCCGGCGCCCTCGCCGCCGGACGCCTTGCGGCGCCGCTGCGGCCGACACTTGAGGAGCTCGTTACGCGTGGTGTCGAGGATCTCGGCGGCCAGCGCCTTGTCCTGACCGACCTGAGCGGCGATCGAGGTGGCGCCGATGATTGCGGCGAAGGTCAGGATCGCGTGGCTGCGGTTCGATCCCGATTCCTGGGCGATCTTGTCGATCAGGGCGTTGGTCTTGGCCACAAAGCTGGCCTGGATGGTCTCCTGTCGGCGCGCCACGTCGGCGCCCAGGATGGCGGCCGGGCAGGCGGGGTTGTTCTCCGAGGTCAGATCGCCCTTCAGGTAGATCTCGAGGAAGCTCTTCCAGAGCGCGTCGTCGCCCAGCTTGCGGGATAGCCGCATCCACTGCTCGACGGACTCGTCCAAGGCCGCCTCGCAGGCCTCGGCGATCAGCGCCTCTTTGCTTGAGAAGTGACCGTAGAAGCCGCCGTGGGTCAGGCCGCATTCGCGCATGATCTCGTCGACGCCGACGCGATCCACGCCCTTCTCGAGGAACAACCTCGCCGCGGTGTCGACGATCCGCCGTCGCGTCTCTTCCTTTCGGCTCAGCATCGAGTTCACAGCGTTCCTCACCTTTTTCCGTGTCTTAGCACTTCCCCCGCCGGCGCCTATCGCCAATGGGTCGCTGCATTGCAGCAAAAACTTCGACAGCCTCTCTTGAAAGCCAGCTGAGCCACGCCACATGACGATCGTCATCCCACATGACGCGCGTCATCATATATGACGATCGTCATATGGATCTGGACGGGGAAATTACAATGTCAGAGCGGATCGGGCGCAGCCTGTTCGTCGCCGCAGCCGCGTTGGTGGGCGCCGCTGGCTTGCTTGAAGGGTGCACACGGGCCGAGGCGCAGGGGCCTGCGCCGCAGCCGCCGACCGTCACCGTCGCCCACCCCCTGGTGCGCTCCGAAGCCGATTGGACCGAACAGTCCGGCCGCTTCGTCGCGGTCGACACGGTCGATGTGCGGCCGCGCGTCTCAGGCTACCTGAGCGCGGTGCACTTCACCGACGGCCAGTACGTCCGCAAGGGCCAGCTGCTGTTCACGATCGATCCGCTCCCGTTCGAGGCGCGCACCGCCAAGGCCAAGGCCGAGCTCGCGCAGGCTGACGCCCGCCTCGAGCGCGCCCGCAGCGAGCTGAAGCGCGCCGAAACTTTGCGCGCGGCTGAAGCGATCTCCACCGAGGAATATGACAGCCGCAGGGAGGCGCAGGCCCAGGCGATCGCCGCCCGCGCGGGCGCCCAGGCTGCGTTGCAGGGCGAGGCGCTCGATCTCGGCTACACCCGCGTCTATGCGCCGATCAGCGGCCGCATCTCCGACCGTCGCGTCGACCCCGGCAACCTGGTCTCCAGCGGCCAGACGGTGCTGACCCAGATCGTATCGGTCGATCCGATCCACTTCGAATTCTCCGCGCCGGACAGCGCACTGCCGCCGGAGACGCGCTCCGGCGCGCACGACGCGCTCCTGAAGCTCGAAGGCGAGAGCCAGTTCGCCCATCCGGCGCGTGTCGATTTCATCGACAACCGCGTCGACGCCGGCACGGGGGCGGTGCGCGGACGGGTGGTGGCGGCCAACGCTGACGGCGCCTTCACGCCTGGGCAGTTCGCCCGCGTGCGGATCTATTTCGGCGCGCCGAAGCCGACGCTGCTCGCGCCGGAAGCGGCCATCGGTTCCGACCAGTCCCGCAAGTTCGTGCTGGTGGTGAACCGCGCCGACGAGGTCGAGTACCGCCAGGTCGAGACCGGGCCGGCCGTCGCCGGAGGCCTCCGGGTGATCCGCGCCGGGCTCAAGCCGCAGGACAGGCTGGTGATCCACGGCGTGCAGTTCGCTCGGCCAGGCCAGAAGGTGAAGCCGGCCGCAGGCCGCATTCAGGACGTCAACGCATCGCTCGCCCAGGCCGCCGCGCCTCAGGGCTGAGGCGGCCGCGCTCCACGAAAGGGAAGGCGATGAGCCTGCCACGTTATTTCATCGACCGGCCCGTGTTCGCGGCCGTGCTTTCGATCCTCATCACCCTGCTGGGCCTGATGGCCATGCCCAGGCTGCCGGTGTCGGAATACCCCGACGTCGTGCCGCCGACGATCTCGATCACCGCCAGCTATCCGGGCGCGAGCCCGGAGACCCTGGCCGAGACCGTCGCCGCCCCCATCGAGCAGGCGGTGAACGGGGTCGAAGGGCAGATGTACATCACCTCCTCGTCGACCGCCGACGGCCTCTTGACGATCAACGTCAACTTCAAGCTGGGCACCGATCTGGATAAGGCCCAGGTGCTCGTCCAGAACCGCGTCGCCACGGCCGAGCCGCGGCTGCCCGAAGATGTCCGCCGCCTGGGCGTGGTCGTCGACAAGAGCGCGCCGACCTTCCTGATGGTCGTGCACCTCACCTCGCCGGACGGCCGCTACGACCCGCTTTACATCTCGAACTACGCAAGCCTGAAGGTGCGCGACGAGCTGGCGCGCCTGCCGGGCGTGGCCAACGCGCGAGTGTTCGGCGGCACCGACTATTCGATGCGGATCTGGCTGGACCCGGAGAAGATCGCCGCCCTCAACCTCTCGCCCGGCGACATCCTGGCGGGTCTGCGCCGTCAGAGCGTGCAGGTGGCGGCCGGCTCCCTGGGCGGTGAGCCGCAGCCCAGCGGCTCCGCCTACGAGATGACGGTCGAGGCGCCGGGTCGGCTGGCCGATCCGGAGCAGTTCGCCCAGGTGGTGGTGGCCCGAGGCCCGGACGGGGCGCTGGTGAGGGTGCGCGACATCGGCCGCGTCGAGCTAGGCGCCCAGACCTACCAGGTCAACGCCTCTCTCGACGGCAAGAAGGCCGTGGCTATCGGCATCTTCCAGCGGCCGGGAACCAACGCCCTGCAGACCGCGGACGATGTGAAGTCCGTCATGGCCAAGCTGTCGAAGGATTTGCCGCAGGGGCTGAAGTACGACATCGTCTACGACACCACCCGCTTCGTGAACGCCTCTATCGACAAGGTCGAGCACACGCTCTTCGAGGCCGTGATCCTCGTCGTGCTGGTGGTCTTCCTGTTCCTCCAGAGCTGGCGCGCGGCGATCATCCCGGTGCTGGCGATCCCGGTTTCGATCCTGGGCACTTTCGCCGTGCTCTCGGTCACCGGCGGGTCTATCAACACGCTGTCCCTGTTCGGGCTGATCCTGGCGATCGGCATCGTCGTCGACGACGCCATCGTGGTGGTGGAGAACGTCGAGCGGAACATCGCCAGAGGCTTGAGTCCCAAGGAGGCGGCGCGCGTCTCGATGGATGAGGTGGGCGGGGCGCTGATCGCCATCGCCCTGGTGCTGACCGCGGTCTTCCTGCCGACCGCCTTCATGGGCGGAGTGGCCGGCCAGTTTTTCCGCCAGTTCGCCCTGACCATCGCCAGCGCGACGCTGATCTCCTGCTTCGTCTCGCTGACGCTCTCGCCGGCGCTGTGCGCCATCCTGCTGAAGCCGCATAGCGGCCACGAGAGCCACGGCCCGCTCTCGCGCTTCTTTGGCGCCTTCAACCGCGGCTTCGAGTGGCTGGGCGAGCGCTATGGCGCGCTGACGGCCCGGACGGTCCGCGTCATCGGCATCGTCGGCGCGGTCTACGCCGGCCTGCTGCTGCTGACCGGCGGGGCGCTGACGGCCACGCCCAAGGGCTTCATCCCCTTCATGGACCGCGGCTACGCGATCGCGCTGGTGCAGTTGCCGGAAGGCGCCTCGCTGCAGCGCACGCGGGCGGTGGTGGACGACGCAGCCAAGCGCATCCGCAGCGTCGACGGCGTCACCCACGACGTCAGCTTCGTCGGCTTCTTCGCGGCGACCAATTCGCAGTCGACCAATCTGGCGACCATCTTCGTGCCCTACACCGACGCCGAAGAGCGGGCGCACAACGGGCGCACGGAGAAGGCGATCCAGGCCGACCTGCGCAAGGCGCTGGCCCCGATCCAGGACGCGGTGACGGTGGTCATCAGCCCGCCGATGATCATCGGCCTGGGGTCCAGCGCCGGCGCCAAGATGATGATCGAGGACCGCGACGGGAAAGGCTATGCCGCGCTCTCGCAGGCCTCGCAGGCCGTGATCACCGAGATGATGAAGGATCCGCACGTCGGCTTCGCCTTCACGCCCTACGAGACGCGCACACCCAGGCTCAAGGTCGACGTCGACCGCGACAAGGCCGAGGCCGCCGGCACGCCAGTGTCGGAGATCAACGACGCGCTGCAGGTCTATCTGGGTTCGGCCTACGTCAACGACTTCAACTATCTGGGCCGCACCTACCGCGTGACCGCCCAGGCGGACGGCGATTTCCGCCGCACGTCGGAGGACCTGAACCGGTTGTGGGCGCGCAACATTGCCGGCCAGATGACGCCGCTCGCCAGCGTGCTGAGCGTGCACGACACCACGGGACCGTCGCGGGTCCCGCGCCACAACCTCTATCCGGCCGCCGATATCAGCGCCGCCGCGGCGCCGCACGCCTCGTCCGGCCAGCTGATGGCGGCGATGGAGAAGGCGGCTCAAAAGGCGCTGCCGGCCGGATTCGGTTACGAGTGGAGCGAGCTCGCCTATCTCCAGGAGTCGGAGGCCAGCGGCGCACTCGGCGTCTTCCTGCTGGCCACCCTGTTCGTCTTCCTGGTGCTGGCCGCCCAGTACGAGAGCGTCACCATGCCGATCGCGGTCTTGCTGGTGGCGCCCATGTCGACCCTGGGGGCGCTGGCCGGACTGCTGATCCGGGGGCTGGAGATCAACATCCTGACCCAGGTGGCGCTGATCGTGCTGGTGGGCTTGGCGGCGAAGAACGCCATCCTGATCGTCGAGTTCGCCAGGCAGCTCGAGGACCACGAGGGGCTCAGTCCGCAAGAGGCGGCGGTCAAGGCCGCCCGGCTTCGGCTGCGGCCGATCCTGATGACCTCGCTGGCCTTCATCCTCGGCGTATCGCCGCTGGTCTTCTCCACCGGCGCGGGCTTCGAGCAGCGGGTGGCGATGGGCACGGCGGTGTTCGCCGGCATGATCGGGGTGACGATCCTGGGCCTGATCCTGACGCCGCCCTTCTACGTCGCGACCCGCAGGCTCTCGCGCCTGGCCTCGAAACTGCGCCTGCGCGGGCCCCGCGTCGCGCCGGCTGAATGAGAAGGACCGCCATGCGCAGCACCCTCGCAAGCCTGCTCGCAGTGGCTTTGGCCGCTGGTCCGGCGTTCGCCGCCGAGCCGTCGGCGGCTGCGCCCGCGCCGCCGCTCGCCGCCAGCCTGCCGCTGGCCGAAAGCCTGCCTTTAGGCCGCGCCGCCCCGCGCGCAGACTGGTGGGCCGGCCTGAAGGACCCGCTGCTCGACCAGATCGTCGGCTATGCACTGAGCCGCAACCGCGACCTTCGCGCCGCCGAGGCGGAGGTGCGGCGCGCCCGCGCCCTCGCCAAGCTGGAGGGCTGGACCCTGCTGCCCGCCGGCGGCCTCAGCCTGGGCGGCGGCCGTGCCCGCGACGCCAACTTCGACCGCCAGGGCGGCTTCGTCAGCGCCGGCGGGGAGGTCGCCTGGGAGGTGGACGTCTTCGGACGGCTGCGCGAGGGCGCCAAGGCCGCCAGGCTCGACGCGCTCGGCGCCGAGGAAGCGCGCCGCGGCGCGATGGCCACCATCGCCGCCCAGATCGCCGCCGACTATGTACAACTGCGCGGCGCGCAGACGAGGCTGGCCGCCGTCGAGGCCAACGCCGGGGCCCAGGCCGAGAGCCTGCGCCTGACCAAGGTCATGTTCGACGCCGGCCGCGGCACGCCGCTCGACGTGACCCGCGCCCAGGCGCAGCTGGAATCCACCCGTTCCGCCGCGCCGCTGCTGCGCGCCCAGATCGACGGCAGCCTGGCCGCGCTCGACGTGCTCGCCTACGGCCTGACGCCGGAGATGAAGGCCGCGCTGCAGGCCACCGGCGCGCCGCCGCCGCCGCCGGAAAGCCTCGCGGTCGGTACGCCGGAGGAACTGCTGCGCCGCCGGCCGGACATCCGCGAAGCCGCCGCGAAGCTGGACGCCGCCCGCGCCCGGGCGCGCGCCGCCCGCGTCGACTGGTGGCCAAGGCTCACCTTCCTGGGCCAGGCGACAAGCATCGCCGGCCAGTTCGCCGAGCTCGACATGAACCGCGGCTTCTCCTTCACGCTGGGCCCGCGGATCGACTGGCCGGCGCTCGACTTCCGCCGCAACGCGCTGCGGCTCGAGGCGGCCAAGGCCGGCGCCGACGTCGACTTCGCCCACTACGAGAAGCTGGTGTTCGCCGGCGCGCGCGACATGGATACCGCCATCTCCGAGTTGGCCGGCGCGTTGCAGTCGGAGCGGGGCCTGCAGATCGCCGTCGACGCGGCCCGCCGCGCGGCGAAGATCTCGCGCCTGCGCTACCAGGAAGGCGCCGACCCGTTTTTCGCCGTGCTCGACGCCGAGCGCACGCTGGCCGGCTACGAGGACAACCTGGCGGTCGCCCGCACCCGTTCCGCGCTCGCCTACATTCGTTTGGGCCAGGCGGTCGGCGCGGGCTGGAGCGACGATCCCGTGGTGGTGGCCAGCGTTCGCTGAAGTCTCAGGTTCGCATCGCCCGCAGCGCGACCGCCTCGGCGATCAGGATGCCCAGCAGCACGAAAGCCAGGCCAAGCGCGTGGTGCAGGCGGAACGGCTCGCCGATCACCACCACGGCGGTCACCGCGCCGAACACCGGCAGCAGATTGCCGAGCACGCCGGCGCGGGTAGGGCCGATCAGCTCCACGCCGCGCACCTAGGCGAAGGTCGAGGTCAGCGATTGGGCGATCGCCACATAGATCAGGATCGACAGGACACGGCCGGTGGGCGCCGGCGGCCGAGCGCGACCTCGCCCGCCGGCAGCGGCAGCGCGCTCGCCAGGGCGCCCAGCGAGAGGCCGGCCAGGAACCAAATGCTGGAAACCTCCTTGCGCCCGCGAAGCGCCAGCGCGTAGCCGGTGTAGAGTGCGCAGCCCAGCAGGATCAGCAGGTCGCGGCGTTGAGCTTGAGCTTCATGAGGGTGTGCAGGTCGCCGTGGCTGGCGACGATCGCCACACCGGCGGTGGGGAGCAGGGCGCCGAACGCCTGCCCGGGGCGGACCCTGGTGCGATGCACCGCCAGCGCCCCGATCATAACCATGATCGGCATCGCGCCCTGTAGGATCGACATGTTGAGAGCGCTCGTCATGTGCCCCGCGGCGTAATAGGTGGCGTGGACGCTCCCATCAGCAGGATCGTGCGCCACCGCGCCCGAAGCTGGCCTGCGCCGGCCCGTATGGCGTCGCGCCCGAACACACCAGAGCACCGCCAGCACGATGGCCCAGCGGCCGGCGGTCAGCGTCATCGGCGAGATCTCGCCCACCGCCAGGCGGCTCGCGACCGAGTTGCCGCTGCCGAATAGCGTCGAGACCAGCAGCATCACTTAGGCGTTGTCCTACAGGGGACGCAGCCACGCCGGCCTCCGCCAACGCTTCGCAATTCGTGGGACATTAAGGGCGTCTATCAAGGTTGCGTCGAACAGCGACGCCGCTGTTCCCGCGGAAGGCGACTTGGCGCCGCGCCGCGCCCGTGGCATCCCTCCGGCCGAAATCGGATCGAGCGCAAGACGCGCCGATTTCCACGCGCGGCCCGGTAGCTCAGCCGGATAGAGCAGGGCTTTCCTAAAGCCAAGGTCGGGGGTTCGAGTCCCTCCCGGGCCGCCAAGCAGTCCCCAACAATGGTCTCTAGCGTGCTTCGACGCTCAGAACCGCCTGACTTGTCGCGACTAAGCGCCGTCAATTCCGTTCCCGAAGGCCTCGGCTGCCCAGCTAAAGGCGAGCAATCGGACCTAGAAAACGGGCCCAGTCTCCGGGCAGGAAAATGGCGACCCTTTCCCCTGAGAACAGGGGGAAATAACAGGGGATGCATGTTTGTGGCGAAGCTAGCCGAAGTTCGCGAACCAGCGGCGCTGATCGGTCCAGAGAAGCGGCGGCTCGGCCTTCAGCAGGGTCCGGAGCTTTAAGGCCGCAGGCTGGCGGCCGTCGAGGATCATCTGCTGTAGGTCGGGGGCTAGGAAGGCGAGACGGCTGACCTGGCGACGATGCTGGTCGTCCGGAGCACGGGCCGCGGAGGCGTCGGCAAGAGGAGTCAGGGGTGACGCAGCCAGTTCATGCAGTTCGAGATGTGCAGACTTCAACGCCTGCACCAGGCCTCGATTGATCCGTCGCACCTGTCCGGGATGTCGACCGCCCTCGATCCAGGTCCGACCGCCACGCATCTGGAAGCGCACCGGGATTTTCAGGCGCAAGATCGAACGCGGAGGGTCGTCGTCCCAACCTAGCTCCTCGTCTTCAGCCAAGCGCGCCTGTGCTTCCCGAACTGAGAGGTCGACAGAACGAGGTCCAAACAGGGCGCGCGCATCGAGCAACAGCTCTGTGGATGAGGACCGAAGCTCGAGCCGACGGAGGTATGTCGGTAGATCTCTCGCTGAGATATCGGGGCGCTCGGCGATCCTGCAGATTGCGTCCCGCGCGAAGACCTCGAGGACTTCGCCATTCACCCGACGAATGCGATCATCGTCACTTCGCCGCCGGTGGCCCGTCTGCAGATCGGAGGCGAGGTAATAGCGATAGAGCCGGCCGCCCTTTCCGTATGAAGCGCTTGGGCTGAAGGGCCGTCCGTCAGCGTCATAGACGAGGCCGGTCAGCACTGCGGCCGCGACTTTCACCGGCCGCCGCGCCTCGCCCGCCCTGTTGTCTCCTAGGAGCGCCTGTGCACGGTCGAAGGTTTCTCTATCGACAATGGGGACGTGGCGGCCGGGATGCACCTCTCCCTTGTGGGGAATCTCTCCGAGATAGAGGCGGTTCCTGAGGACGTGGAAAATTGCGCCCCGGCCCAAAACGACGCCGCCCATTTGGCGGCCGCCTCGTGACATCCACGACTTCGACCGCACGCCCGAATGTTCCAGCCAGTCGCGCAATGCGTTGACAGATCGCAGTTCGAGGTAACGCGCGAAGATAAGCCGCACCGTCTGCGCTTCGCCTTCGTTGATCGACAGGCGCCGGTCTTTCAGATCGTAGCCCAGGGGCACCATGCCGCCCATCCAGATCCCACGGGCCTTCGAGAGCGCAATCTTGTCCCGGATTCGCTCGCCCGTGACCTCGCGCTCAAATTGCGCAAAGGAGAGCAGCACGTTGAGGGTCAAACGTCCCATTGAGCTAGTGGTGTTGAACGCTTGAGTGACGGAGACGAAACTGACCTCATTCGCGTCGAACCGTTCGACGATACGGGAGAAGTCCATTAAGGACCGAGTCAGGCGATCGACCTTGTAGACGACCACCACGTCAATCTTGCCCGCGGCCACGTCCGCGAGAAGGCGCTTCAAGCCAGGCCGGTCCATCGATCCGCCCGAGAAGCCGCCGTCGTCGTAATGATCGCGGGCGGCGACCCACCCCTCGCCAGCTTGAGACTGCACGAAGGCCTCGCACGCGACGCGCTGGGCATCGAGGCTGTTGAACTCCTGCTCAAGCCCTTCCTCGCTGCTCTTCCTGGTGTAGATAGCGCAGCGCTTTCGAGGAGTGGCGGCTGAAGCCATCAGCTCAGCGCCTCAACCGCTCGAAGCCCGAAGAACCTCGGGCCGTTCCATCGGGTGCCGGTAATATGTCGTGCAACCTCCGAGAGGCTCTCAAATGGCTCGCCGCGGTAGAGCACGCCGGTCGCGGTGATTTCGACCTCATGGCGCACGCCACGCCATTCACGCGCCAACCTCATTCCCGGATGAATCTCCGGGGCGCCGAGCGCGCCGCGCTTGCTGAACAAGGCGCGACGCAGCTCAATGGAAATACCGCCAAACCGGTCAGCCTGGATGCGCCAAGCCAGATTCCTCCGGAGGAGGTCGATTGACCTGAGTGCGGGCGGCGATCCATACCGCCGCCGCCACTCCTCCCGGAGCTGCTGAAGGTTCATCGTCGCGAGCCGCCGCACCTCGTCGTCGATGTCGCCGGCGCTCACGCGCCGGCTCCATCTTGGATGCGGTAGACCCGACCGGCCTCGGTCTTCTCCGAGGTGATGGGGAGCTGGCGCTGTTTCTTCAGCGCCCCCGACATGGCGCCGCGCACCGAGTGCGCTTGCCAGCCGGTGGCGCTGGTCATCTCCTCCAGGCGCGCGCCCTGCGGCCGTTTCAGAAGCGCAATGAGCATCTCCAGCTTGTTGATCGGCGCCTCCGCGGCTCCTTCGGCGGGCGCGGGGTTGCGCGTCTCGCGCGCGGCGGCAGTCTTGGTCATGGCTTGATCCTCCGTCACGGAGCGCCGAAGCGGCGCCTCCTACCGAGGCAAGCCCGGAACAGCGCCGGGCGGGAGGACAAGACAAGCAATGCTTGGGCTGTCGACCTAGTCCAGCGGGAAGTGAGATTGTATATCTATTGACGTAGCGATTTGCGATTTGGACATGACGAGATCAATCAAGGCCGTTGTTGCGATCTCCGGCATCCGCGTGCTATTGGATCCTTGATCCTCACGGATCAATTCGCCGATCAAGCAGCGCATAGACTTCGGTCTCCGAGCAGCAATCAACGGCAGTCACCGCTCCTCCTCCGGAGCGAGCGGCCTGCCGGCCACCTGCTGCTTAGGAGGCCCGAATGGCCCAATCGCTTATCAAGCCGGTGCGTAGGCGCGCGCGCCTTCCGCAATCCACCGCCACCCAGGTCATCCCCGTTCACGACGGGCCGCTCATCCGCCCGCAGATCGACTACGTGCCGATCGGCGACCTTGTGAGCTCCAATCGCCAAACTCGCCGCCGCACGCCCCAGCAGATCGCCCGGCATGCTGAGCAAATGGAGAAGTACGAGATTGACCTGCCGATCTGGGCCGCGCGGTCCGGCCGGATCATCTACGGCCATGACACCCACGCAGCCTATCGCCTGAAGAAGCGCGAGACCGTCCCGGTGATCTTCATCGAGGATTGCACCGAGGCCAAGCTCGAGGTGATCGGGCTTGATATGGAGCGGTTCCACGCCGACGGCGAGTGGGACTTCGACGCGCTCAAGTTGGCGTTCGGGACCGTGTTCGCCCAGGACCCCGATCTCCTGCGCAACAGCAACTGGAGCCTCTCGGAGATCGATCTGATCATGCATGGCCCGGCGACGTCGGAGGGCGGGAGCGTCGTCGCCGTCGAGGAGCCCGAGAAGGCGCCCACCGTGACGCGTGAGGGCGATCTCTTCGTCTGGCCGAGCGGCCACCGCGCGCTGTGCGGCAACAGCCGCCTCCCGGAAACCTATGCGCGGCTGATGGCGGGAGAGAGCGTCCCCTTGATAGCGGTCGACCCACCCTTTGGTACGTCCGTCGCGGCGATCAGCAGCCGTCACGAGGAGTGGCGGGAAGGCTCTGGGATGACCGAGGCCCAGACGCTCAGCTTCTTCGAGCAGTTCCTCAGCGCCGCCAAGCCGCACCTCAAGGACGGTGCGCTGATCTACAGCTTCATCGACCACAAGGGCATGTACCCGCTGCTCGGCGCCATGCGCTCGGTGGGGCTGAAGCAGAAGAACATCTGCACTTGGGATAAGGGCGGCGGCCTAGGCGGCTTTCTTATGAACGTCGCCGAATATCTGGTCATCGCCCAGCATGGCTGCGCCAAGCCGGTCTTCAATCCGGTCGAGGGCTTCAAGACCACCCTGTGGTCGGTCCCCGGCTACAGTCAGTCCCGTCCCGATCGGAAGGAGGCGCTCGCCGCGCACGCCTGCACCAAGCCGCTCGGCATCCTGATGCCGATCCTGCTGCAGGGCTCCGACATCGGCGACGTCTGCCTTGATCCCTTCCTGGGATCGGGCAGCGGCATGTTGGCCGCCGAGCGGGTGCGCCGGCGCTGCTACGGCGTCGAGATCGAGCCTCGCTTCATCGACACCACGGTGCGGCGCATGCGCCAGCTGACCGGCGCCTACCCCGTGCACGAAGAGAGCGGCCTTAGCTTCGAGGCCCTGGCGGCCGAGCGCGGCGTCCCGCTTCCCACCAACTCGGCCTCGGCCGATGGCGACGTCTAGGAGGCGCAGATGAGCCGGAAGGCGCCTCCCTCCACTCCGCCCAAGGCGCAGCGCAAGGGCGGGACCCCGCCCAAGGAATTCCAGTGGCCCAAGGGCGTCAGCGGCAACCCGGGCGGCAGGCCCAAGAAGGTCCCGACGCTGCGGGACGCCGCCCTCGAGATCCTCGCGGGGAAAACGGCGCATCCGCATACCGGCGAGGAGGTCACCAAGCTCGACCTGCTCGCCGAGATGCTGATCCGCTCGGCGCTGCACAAGCCCCACGATGCGATGCAGCTGGCGCGCTGGCTGGAAGGGGCGCACCCGCCGCCGCCGATCGTCGAGGCCGAACCGGAAGACGACGGCGTGACCAAGGACCAGGCGATCCTCGACGCGGCCCTGCAGCGGCTGCTGCGCCGCGAGCGGCTCGCCAAGGGGCGCAAGGGGAAGATCGCGGAGGACGAAGGGGATCAGGATGGTTGATCCCTCCCGTCGTCGCCTGGAGCAGGCCTTGCTGCGGACGGATGCGGCCGCCTTCCACGGCAAGGCGTTCGTGACGCTCAAGCCTGGCGTGGACTTCCTTCAGCGCTGGTTCCACGAACACATGGCTTGGGCCCTGGAGCGTGTGCGGCGCGGTGAGGAGCGGCGGCTGATCATCAACGTCGCGCCGCGGTCGGGGAAGTCGCTGCTGATCTCCGTGGCCTGGCCGATGTTCGTGCTGGGCCACGACCCGTCCTGCGAGATCCTCGCCATCTCGCACACCGACAGCCTGGCGCGCGACTTCAGCCTGATGCGGCGCGCGATCGCCGAGCAGGCCTGGTACCAGGCGCTGTTCCCGGACCTGGCGTTCAAGCGCACCCGCAACATGGACCTGGAGACCACGGCCGGCGGGCGGATCTTCGCGTCCGGCGTCGGCGGCGCGGTGCTCGGCAAGGGCGCCGACCTGATTATCCTCGACGACCCGCAGCAAGGCTCCGCGGCCACCTCGGAAGCGGAGCGGCGGCGCTTCAACGAGTTCTACGACAACACCCTGATCGGGCGGCTCAACAACAAAGCCACGGGGGCGATCGTGATGGCCGCCCAGCGGCTGCACCAGGACGACGCCACCACTCACCTGACCGAGAGTGACGACTTCCGGGTGATCAGCCTGCCGGCCATCGCCGCCGAAGCGGCGCGCTATCAGCTCAGCGAGACGCCCGGCGACGTCTATCGCCGGCGCGCCGGCGAGGTGCTGGATCCGGTCCGCGAGCCGATGGCGGTGCTGGAGACCATCCGCCGGATCCAGGGCCACACCTACTTCCAGGCCCAGTACCAGCAAGAACCGGTCCCGGCCGCCGGCAACCTCATCCAGCGCACCTGGCTTCGGTTCTACGACGAAGCGCCGTCGCCGCTCGATCGGACCATCATCTCGTGGGACACCGCCTCGACGCTGGGGGAGGCCAGCGACTACTCCGTCGGCACGGTCTGGGGCGCCAAGGGCCTGGACTTCTACCTGCTCGACATCATGCGTGATCGGCTGCAGCCCAGCGACTTGCGCCGGCGCATCGTTCAACTGCACCAGCGGTGGCAGGCGGATCTCACCATGATCGAAGACACCGAGCTTGGCCGGGCGCTGGCGCACGAGCTGCACGACTCGCAGACGCTTCGCCCGATCTTGCGCCGCTCGGTCGGCAGCAAGCAGGCGCGCATGGAGGCTCAAGCCGCTCGCTTCGAGACCGGCCAGGTGCATCTGCCCAGGACCCATCCGGCGCTGGGCGAGTACATGAGCGAGCTTCTGGCCTTCCCGAGTGGTCGCTATGACGACCAGGTGGATTCCACCAGTCAGGCGCTGGCCTATCTCACCCGCGATGCGGCGATCAATTCTCCGCATCCGAGGCCCGCCACCGTCCGGCGAGCGAACGGGCGGCCGCGGCCGCAAGGCGCCCCGCTTCGTGGCCGCTAACCTGCTGGTCAGCGGCCCCGCAGCAACCTTGCGCCGGCGATCAGCCAGCGCACCGCCTCTTCATCGAGCCCCTCCACCGCCGCGGCGAGGCGGGCGTCGGGTGTCGACGGCGGGGTTTGGCTGAAGAGCTCGGCGTAGGCGACGCTGAGCGCGCCGGCGATCACCTCGATGGTATCAAAGGAGGGCGAGCCGGCGCCAAGCTCGATGCGGCGGATCCACTCTTCCGAACGCTGAGCCTTCTCGGCGAGGTCGACCTGGCTCCAGCCGCGCTCGGCGCGCAACGCCTTCACCCGCTCTCCGAACAGCTTGGCCAGCTCCGACATCGACGCCCCTCTCTGGCCCTTTGTGGGGCCGGGGCGTTTGCGGGCTCAGGCATGCGGAGTTGGTATTTAGCGGCACTATGGAGTGGACTAGCGGGCCGCCTCGACTATTGCTGGACCCCCTAGGCCACTGGAGGTGACCGTGTTCGCCGACATCCTTCTCCTGGAGCAGCAGGGCGCGCAGGTGCGCCGGGCCCGGCGGCTGGAACTTGGCGAGACCGGCGGACGCGACGAAGCCTGGCTGCGAGACACGCTTTTCGCGCACCCGGATCTCCTGCCGCTGGAGGAGATCGAACCCTCGTTTGGGCCGCTGGTCCCACTCTGCCGCGAGCTTCGGACTGAAGCGGGACCGCTCGACATCGCCTACATCAATCCGCAGGGCCGGCTGACGCTGGTGGAATGCAAACTCTGGCGCAATCCAGAGGCCCGTCGGAAAGTCGTGGCCCAGGCGCTGGACTATGCGCGGGCGATATCGCGCTGGTCTTACGCCGACTTGCAGCGGCAGGTCTCGGCGGCCACTGGACGCAAGGGCAACGTCCCCTATGAGCTGGTGCGCGAGCGCGAACCGGAGGTCTCCGAGCATCGCTTCGCCGACGCGGTGACCCGCGCGCTCAGGTCTGGGCGGTTTCTGCTGCTGATCGCCGGCGATGGAATCCGGGAGGACGTGGGCGCCATGGCCGAGCTGGTCAATCGCAACGCCGCCTCGGCCTTCAGCTTAGGCTTGGTGGAGGTGGCGCTCTACGACCTGGGCGGCGGCGGTCTCGCGATCCAGCCGCGCGTCCTGGCTCGCACCCAGCTGATCGAGCGGACGATCGTGATGCTGCGGAGCGCCGGAGACGGCGCAGCCCCTGCGGTGAGCCTGGTGGATGAGGACGCCGCCGAACCGGCGGCAGCGCCGCGCGAGGCAGGGCTCGAAAGCGCCAAGCAGGCGCTCTACCGCGCCTGGTGGGCGCCGGTGATCGCCGCCCCCTTTGATGATCCCGAGCAACCGCCGCCGGTGTTGCGCTGGCCCAATCATGTCCGCCTGCCGCTGCCGGTCTCCGACCTCTGGGTGACGGCCTATCGGGAAGGCGCGGAGCTGGGCGTCTTCCTCGGCGGGAGCCGTGAGGCGAAGGCCAAGGTGGCCGACAAGCTGCTGGGAGCGCGTGAGGCGCTCACCCAGGAACTGCCGGAGGGGAGCGTCATCGAAGAGGACGGTGAGCTCAAGATCGCCACCGTGCGGCCTGCCGCGGACTCCGCAGACGACGAGGCGCGCCGCACATGGCTGAGCAGCGCCTTAAACCTCTACGCCAACGCGCTTAGGTCGCGGCTCGCCGGCTGAGCGAGCGGGCGAGTTCAAGCATCGCCCAGGTGTCGAGGCCGCAGTAGGCCTCCAGCTCGGCGTGGATCTTAGCCTTCCGCTCGGGCGGGCAGTCCGGCGCGATCGCCGCCATGTAGGTGTCCTGCGCGGCCAGGCCGTCCTGCACCGCCAAGCCCTTATAGGAGAGCGCCGGGATGCGGGCAGGCAGCACCGACTTGATCGACCAGGAGCCCAGCATCTGCGGGTGATAGTAGTGCGCCCGCACCAGCGGCAGCAGGTCGACAATACGATCGGCGAGCGCGCCGAGTGGTTCGGCGAGATGCGGCAGACGTCGCGCTAGCTCCAGGATGCAGCCGCGCTCGAAGGCGGCGTTATAGGTGATGATCGGCCCGGAGGTTCCGAGGTGCTGGATCAGCGCTTCGGCGCAGGCTTCGGAAGGGTTGTCGCCGCTCAGGTCGAGGAAGCCTGTGCTGGTGACCTCGCCGCTTTCCAATTCCACGTGGCAGGAGAACTGGAACGGCAGACCCTGGTACGGGCGCGTGCCCAGCCAGCGTGGGACGGCGAAGCTGATCGTCTCGAAGTCGAGGTAGTATCTGGGCCAGCCCCAGGCGTGCAGCGCGCTGGAGAAGCTTTCCGCGTCGTGATGTTCAGCGCCGTTCCGCGTGGCGTCGTAGATCCGCCGGAAGCCAGCGACCTCCTCGTGTTCCGGCGGCACGTCGCGCAGGTCCGTGAAGCCCGCTTCGAGCAGGCGGCGCGCGGCCGACTTGCCGGCGATCCCGGGCAGCAGCATGACCGGGAACTCCGGCGCCGGCGGCAGATCACGACTGCAGTAGCCGCTGAAGGGACAGTCGAAGGGATCGGTGCAGTGGTCGCCGGGCTCGATCGGCGGCTCGTCAGCCTCGAGCGTCGCTCGTGCCGCTCGCACCACGTCTAAGCGCGAGACGACACGCTCGGCGATCAGATCGTGGACGTCGGTGTCGATCAGCAGGCCTGCGTAGTCGCCCTGCGCCCTGTAGACGAAGCGGGTGTCGATGTGGCGGATGCTGGCGGCGGTGATGTTGAGGCCGCAGCCCTGCGCCACCCAGACCTGGGTGGCGATATCGCCGAGCTGATAGGCTTTGACCCCGCCGGTGCTCTTCACCTCGGCCAGGCGCCAACCACCCGCCTCCGGGATCAGCAGATCGATGCGGACCAGCACGCCCTCGAAGCTGAACGTGGCCTCGAAGAGCGGCCGCGGCGGCTCCGCGAGATGGCGGGCGGTCAACTCCAGCGCGGCCGTGAGATCGCCGTCCGGCGCAATCATGACGCCATCCGGATAGGCCGCGCAGGCGATCTCGCCGACCTGGTGACCGACCTGGAAGCTGGCGCGGGTGCGTTCCGAGACCTCGGCAAGTCCGCGACGGTGGGTCTCGAGCCAGAGGCGCTTGGGGCACTGCTCGAAGGACGCCAGCTTGGATTTGGAGAGAAAGTGGCGATCGCCCATGGCTAGGCCAAGTCGGGGCGTCGGATCAGGACGGCGCAGGCCTGTGCCAGCGCTTGGATGTCGCCGGTGGCGGCGATGATGGCTTCCGGAAGGGCGGCTCGCTCATGCTCGGCACGCGGTAGCGCCACGGTGGCGAACTCGATGATTTCAGCGGCCAACTCGGCGACGCCGGACCGTAGGACATCGATGGTCTGAACGTTTGGATCCGGCATCTGCGCGACCTCTCATGGCTACGCTACACCGCTTGGTTCGCGACGGAAGTCCAGACCGGCATGTTATAGCAGCGGAGCTGAGCCTTCGGTGGGGCGAGGTCTGACTCCAAGGCGACATTCCGAAGGTCCGCTGGTCGGCACGATGAGCGGCGCCGGCGACCAAGGCGCACGCCTGACTCGAAGTCGGCGTTGGGAAGGTCCGCAGTTCGGCGATGACGCTCGCGGGAACCTCCAATCGGCAGCGCTGCTACGGGTCCGAGCTGCGACCGAGCACGGGCCGCTCGTCGGCGGACGCCCTCAGGGATCGGGACGGGTCACCAGGACCACTTCCCCGCGGCTCATGTAGATGATCAGGCCCCGATCGGCGTTAGTTAGCGCCAGGTAGTCGGCGAGCTGTCCGGCATGGTCTGACCGCTCGACGGGCCCAGGCGCCACGTCGCTCTTCCAGTCGATGACAACCTGGACGCGCCCTTCGTGGACCGTGGCCGCGTCCATGCGCCCGGCGACGCAGACGCCGTCTGGACCCCGGCCGTAGACCGGCAGCTCTGGGATCAGGTGCGGCCGCAGCGCAGCCACCTCGGGCAGCGCCAAGGTGCGAAGGGCGGTCTGGACGCACTCGGTCGGGTCGGGGAGGGCACCGGCGGAAATGCCTTGCTGGGCCGCCAGCTGGTCGAGCAGCTCGGCCGCCCGCTCCGCCCCCGCCTCGTCGTCCTCGCCGAGCTCCCCGGTCAGGACCTCCTCGATCAGCTTGTGCAGGAGAATTCCCCGGATGCGGCCGGCGCCGACGGGGGCTGCCGTTTCCGGCGACTCCGCGTCGGGGTCTGCGGTTTCCACGGGCGTCGTCCGGTCGTGGTCGTGGTCGCTCGGCCGCCGCCAGACGAGTGGCGGCGCGGCGGCCGTTACGCGTTCGGCTTCCGCCGCGAAGGCCTCGCGGGACTGGGCGTTCTCCTCGGCGGCGGGCGGCGTCGGGGTCGGCGCCTCGAGAGCCGTGAAATCGAGGTCCGGCAGCCGGTCCTGGCCCGCGTCGACGACCCCGGCCCAGGTTGCGCCCTCGAGGTGCGGCATGTGCGGGAGGATAAGCAGGTCGCGGGCGCGCGTGCAGGCGACATACCAGAGACGCTCCCGCTCCAGAGCCGCGCTCCGCGCCTCTTCCGCCTGAGCGGCCTCCAGCTCGGGCGGCAGCACGCCGTCGACCACCCAGTGGAGCGTGTCGTCCGACTGGCGGTGGACGAAGCGGTCCGGGTGATAGAGTTCGGTGGCGGTGTTGATCGGGATCACCACAGGCCATTCGAGACCCTTGGCCGTGTGCATGGTGACGATCGAGACGGCGTCCTCGCTCTCGTCGGAGCGGCCCTCGCGCCGTGCCGCCTTGGCCTCCCATGCGACCTGCAGGTCGGCCACCAGGGCCGCGAGGCCCTTCACCGCGTAAGGCCGCGCCATTTCGATGAGGGCGTCGAGGTTGGCGAGCGCCCGGGCACGGCGGTCGCGCGCCCGCAGCGCGAACGCGACCCGGATGTGCAGCCGCTCGACCGCTTCCGCCAGCAACGCCATGGGCGTGGCCGACGCCGCCTGGCGCCGCAGGTCCTGCAGCACCTCAAGGATTTCGCGGGCTATCGGATCGGCGACCTGATCGGGCGGGGTGGTCACGCGGAGGGTCGCGGGGCGGCCATCCGCTTCGTCCGGAAGCGCCGCGGCAACGTCCAGCAGCTGCGCTTCGGTAAGGCCGACCAGCGGTCCGCGCATCAGGGCGCCGAAAGCGAGCGTGTCGAATGGGTCCGCTAGGGTGCGCAGCAGCGCCAGGACATCCTGGGTCTCCTGGCGGCGCATGAGCGCCTCGCCCGCCTGGGAGGCGACCGAGAGTCCCTCGACCTCGAGCGCCTTCTCGTAGCGCCAGAGGTCGCGCTTGGTCGGCGCCAGCAGGACGATGTCGCCCGGCCGCAGCGGAGTGAGGCGGCCGTCGTCGCGGCGGACCTCCAGGGCGCCGATGAGCCGCCGGCACACCGCCGCCACCGTCGCCGCCTCCTCGTCGCGCTGGGAGTCGGCCCCCGCGCCGCGACCGATCGGAAGCCGGACCGCGCAGGGCGCGTCGCCGGAGGCCTCGAGCGTGGCGGCGAGCCGCACGTAGCCGGGCTGGCCCGACTGGTCGAGGACGCGTTCGAAGCAGGCGTTGACGTGCTCGAGGATGCCCGGCCGGGAGCGGAAGTTGGCGCGCAGCTGAAGGACGCTGTCCGGATCGCGGGCGCGGAACGCGTCGCGGACCGCCGCATAGGCGGCCACGTGGGCGCCCCGAAAGCGGTAGATAGCCTGCTTCGGGTCGCCGACCAGGAAGAGCGCGCCCGGCCGGATCGCCGCGTTCCGCCAGTCGTCCGGCCGACGTTCGGCGGCGAGGCCGAAGATGATCTCCGACTGCATCGGGTCGGTGTCCTGGAACTCGTCCACCAGGATGTGCCGGTAACGCTGGTGCAGCGCCGCGCGCACGGGCTCATGGTCGCGCAGCAGCCGCCCGGCCCGGTGGATGAGGTCGTCGAAATCGAGGCCCGCGGCGGCCCGCTTCGCCGCCTCGTAGTCCGCCATTACCTCGTCGAGCGCCGTCGAGAGGCCGCTGACCAGCCGATCGCCCAGGTGCCCGATCAGCTCCTGGAAGGCGAGGCGGCAGCGGGCGTAGTGGCCGGCGGCCTCTTCGCTCAGGCGCTCGGCGCGGTCGGGGGCGGCGCGCCGCCAGGCCGTCAGGCGGGCGTAGGCGCCCCAGGCCAGGACGCCTTTCCGCATCATCGCCTGGCGCGGCGGGCGGGTGAGGCGCAGCAGCTCACCATAGCTGGGCGGCGTCGCCAGACAGCCTTCGAAGAAGACGGCCAGGGCCTCGATCTGGTCGACCACGGCCGCGGTTCCCTGCTCTGGCGGCACCGCGGCGGTCCAGTGGGCGAAGTCGCGCGTCGCCTCGACCAAATCGATGTCAGGGCGCAGGGTCTCGTCGAGGACGGGCGGCCGCGCCGTGCGGTGATCTCGGCGCAGGTTCGCCAGCGTCCGCAGGGTCTTCACGACCTTCAGCGGATCGTCCTTGGCGAGCACTACGACCGGATCGGCCTCGGTGTCCGCCGTCGACAGACGTCTTGTGAGCCAGCGGGTGAAGACGCGTTCGAACAGGGCGTCCTCCTGTCCGGCGTCCATCACCGCGGCGCCCGGGTCGATGTCGGCCTCGACGGCGTACGCGCGGATAAGGCCCTGGCAGAAGCCGTGGATGGTGGTGGCCGTGAGCTCGTCCAGGCGCGCGGCCGCCGACTCAAGGCACGCCCTTTGCGCCGGACTCGGACCCTGCGGCAGGGCGGGCTGCAGCACCGCAGGGACGTCGCCGCCCAACAGGGCCTGCACCATCTGGCGGATGCGAAGCGCCAGCTCGCCGGCCGCCAGCTCGGTGAAGGTGATGGCGGCGATCGTCTCGGGCGGGCGGCCGTCGGCCAGCAGCATCGCCACCCGGCCGGCCATCAGGGCCGTCTTGCCGGTACCCGCCGCGGCTTCGACCAGGAAGGTGGCGTCCAGCTCGGTGAGAGCGCGCTGACGCGCCGCGGCGTCCACTAGAGGTATGCGGTTCATGGCTGCCCCCATAGCGGCGTGAGCGCGGTCAGGGCCGCGTCGAAGGCCGCGCCCTTGCGGCGGAAGTAGCCGTCGAGGTCCGCCGGCAGGGCCAGGCGGGCGTCGTAGTAAGCGCCGCGCGCCTCGTCGCCGCCCGGATGGGCGACGCCGCTGCGCAGAAGGTCGGCGGCTATGGCGGCGTAGCGGGCCGCGTCCGCGAGCGCGGCGTCGAGCGGCTCACCGCCGAGCGGATATTCGTCGGGCGCGTCCTTCAGGTAGACCAGCCGCGAGACGACTTGGCGGAGCTCCGGGCGCAGGGCGCGCGCCGCGGCCGCGTAGACGACGCGCTGGAGCTCCGTTCCGCCGCCCAGCACGAGGCGGTGCGCGCCGCGGGGGCGCTCGCCGGTCTTGTAGTCGGTGACACAGGCCATCTCCTCGGCCTCGGCCAAGTCCAGCCGGTCGATCCGGCCTGAGATCCTGAGACCTCCCAACCGCACGTCCGCCGACTGCGTCCAGGGCGCGGCCGCTGGGTCTGGCCCGCCGATATCCAGCTCCGCCCAGCTGCGTGCACCGGCGCCGACGTGGTCGTCGGGGAACGCCAGTCCGTCCCGGGCCATGCGCGACGCCCGCGCCAGGGTATGCCGCCAGAGCAGCGGGGGCGGGACGGGGCGCTCCGTCGGCCACGCCTGCCCGATCATCGCCGCCGCCGCTTCGACCGCCTGCTCCCGCTCGCCGGCGCTCGCCCGGGCGAGGCCGGGGTGGGGTTCGAGGGCGTCGAGCGCTCGGCGCAGAAGCTCGTGGACGAGAACGCCGAAGGTCGCGGGATCAAGCTCGAGCGGCGGCGTCTTCCGCGTACCGGGACGCCAGTCGAGGGCTTGGCGCCAGACATAGCCGAGCGGATCGCGCAGCAGGCGGCGGAGGATAGTCGGCGCGTGGGCGCCGTCGAGTGCGCGCAGCACCAGCGGGTGTCGTGGCGGCAGAACGCCGTCGTGCACGGTGATCCGCCCCACGTTCCAGTTGCGCCAGCAGAGGCGCCCCAAGGCCAGCGCCGGGTCCGCTGCGGCGTCCCGCGGTCGGGCTAGCAGCCGGTCGGCCTCGTTGAACGCGTGCGCCGGAACGCGTGTGCGGGCCAGGACCGCTTCGGCGGCGGGCCAGAGGCGGCTGGGCGCCAGTGTCGCGCCTTCCGAGGATCGCTGCGGCCGCGACAGCGTCAGCCCACCGGACGCCTGGGCGGCGATCACCTCGTAGGCGCGCAGGTCCTGTTCGATGCGGGAGAGGGGCTGCAGCATCCGCCGCGGAAGGATGTGGTCCGGAAGCAGCGCATCCTCGGCGTCGGCCCTTGGCCAGCCGCGGCTGGAGAGGCCGATCAGCCGCACATAGGGACGCGGCGCCGCCGCAAGATGCGCCGCCGGTCCCCACGTGAAGGCGGCGCCCGGGGCCCGGCGATCGGGCACCCGAAGCCCGCCCAAGGCCGACTCGAGGGCTTCCGCCGGCGCGGCGCGCAGGGCCTGCCGCCAGAGCTGCAGGGCGGCGCCCTCCAGCAGCTGCTCGCCGGCCGCGGCGGCGGCGGCGGGGCCTTTGGCCAGGCGTTCGAGCAACGGCAGGAGGATCGTCTCGGCAGCGGCGCCGGAGGCGCGCTCCGGGCGCGCCGCGACCAGGGCGTGCCGCCATTCGGGCAGGGTGTAGAGGCCGGCCGCGCGCCGCAGTCCCCTCGCCCAGTCTACCGGCAGACCGGACACTGACGTCCGCCGGGCCAGCCGCCGTACGCGCTCCTGCGACAGTCCCTGCAGGAGCAAGTCGGCCAGGGCGGCGCAGGCCTGGCCTTCGCGGGTGTCGAGCGCCGGCAGGCCGTGGGTGAAGTGGATTGGCAGACGGGCGTCGCGCGCCAGCACCAGGACATGCTCGTCCCATGCCTCGCTGCCGGCCGACGCAATGGCGACCTGCGAGGCCGGCACGCCATCGCTCAGCAGGCGGCGCGCCCACCGAAGCGCCTCGACGACCTCCGCCCGAGGATCGGCGCAGGCTTCCGCCGCATGGGGGTCGGCCGGGGCACCGGGAAGCAGCTCCACCCGGCCGGGGAACCAGGCCGTGTCGCTGCCCGACGGGGCGCGCCAGCCGAGGTCCGTGGACCTGGCGAGACCGGCCAGAAGTGGACGCCAGAGCGGCGCCACGTCCGGCACGCCCTCGAGCCGCACCTCGCCGAGCAGGGTCCGCCCATAGGCCATCCGCGCCAGCGCCGCGTCCCGCAGGTCCGGCGGGATCAGCGCGCCCTTCGGCAGCGCGGCGCGCACGCGGGCTTCCAGGCGGGCGATGTCGGCCAGCCGGGGCGGCAGGTCGACCTGCGCCGACAGCGCCACATCGGCGCGCCAGAGGCGGTTAAGCGTCTGGATGGCGGCCCGGGTCATACCGGGCAGGGACGCGAGACGGCCGATCTCGGCGAACTCGGCCTCGGCGAGTGCGATCCGCACCGCGGCCTGCAGGTCCTCGGACGCCGCCGGCCGCACGAAGCCGCCCGCCAGCCGGGCCGCCAGCATCGGCAGCGTCAGGATCTCGACCCCGAGGCGGCCCTCCGCGGCCGCCCGTTCGCGACCGTTCCGGAAGGCGAGCGGCCCCTCGACCACCCAGGTGCTGCGCGTCATGCGTCCCCCCGCGACGGGACCGCATGGAACGCCGAAATCGTGGACGCGGGAAAGGGCCGTCGGGGACGGCTGCCGACGCCAGACGGCCGGGACATCAGAACGCCTGGCGCCGCGGCCGCGCGGTCGCGCGCCGCAGCCAGCGGGTGGTCTCCTCCTGCGCGTCCGGTTCGGGGTGCTCTCCGCCTCCCCGCCATTCGCCGCTCGCCAGCCAGTCCTCGAAGTAGAATAGCCAGAGAAAGGTCCAGGGGACGATCGTCTGGTCGAGGCGCATCCAGGGCTGCCATTCGCCGTGCCGCGGGTGATAGAGGCAAAGCTCGATGGGCTCTTCCCGGTAAACGTGCGGGAGGTCCCGACCCTGCGCCAGCGCCGGCAGGTCCGGCGACTCCACGACGACCTTCAGCGCCTTGTCCCGGTCCAGGTCAATGCGAATGGCGTAGGTCCGGCTGGCAGGCGTGGGCTGCGCCGTGAACTGCCAGACCAGCGCGCCGCGGCGGACGTCGCCGCGCCCCTCGCAGATCGGGTTGCGGCGCAGGTAGAGGAGCTGCTGTTCCGCCGTGAGCGACGCCCGCACCGATCAGCGACCGAAGAAGGTGTTGCGCGGGACCGGCGTGGCCGCCGCGGCACGAGAGGCGACGGCGAGGCCGACGCCGGCGGCCACGCCCAGGGTGCCGGTGGCGCGGGCGCGGGCGAAGCTGTCCGCCACGTCGCCGGCCGCCTTGCGGACCGGCGCCTCGCCCACCGCGTCCGACACGGACTTCTGGAGGCGGTCGAGGCCCTCGGCCTCGGCGATCGCCTCAAGCGCGGCCAGCGCGCGGCCGTGCCACTGTTGGAAGGCGACGGCCAGCCGCGGGTCATCGTTCCACTTCTCAGCGAAATTCTCGCCCTCGGTGGTCTCGTTGGCGACGACGAAGTACGGCTCGCCGAACCGGACCTGCCGCTCAATGAACACCGGCATCAGCCGGACGGTGTCGCACATGAGGTCGAGCTCGTTGTCGTAGGGATAGCGCTGGACGCAGAGCTCGTAGGCCCGCATGGCCAGGGTGGTGATGATGATCGACAGCGGCGCGAGATCGGCGTCGCCGGTTTCGAACATGTGGTCGCGGTGGCTTTTCAGCATCTGCACGGTCCGCCGCAACACACCCTTGCGCAGCCCATGGTTCGGGTAGGGCTGCACCTCGGCGTGGACGCGGCCGTCCAGGGCTTTGGCGAGGCGCACCAGGATCGCCAGTTCGGCCCGGTGCTCGAACAGCTTGCGGTAGCCGACCGGGTTGGTGGCCTTGTAGTCGCGCAGCTTGCGGTCCGGCACCAGCTCGCCCCCATTGGCGCAGGCGGGGTTGAGGATCGAGGGGGTGACGTCGAGGTGGAACTCGCCGGCGTAGTTCAGGCGCCAGCAGCGCGGCTTCTCTTCCAGGATCTTCGCATACTGGCCGTGCGCCTTCAGCCGGTCGCCCACCATCGCCTTCAACCGCGCGGGCGGCAGGTCGCGGCCGTAACCAGGCACCCGGCAGATCACGTCCACGTCGAACTCGTTGCGGCCGATGGGCTTGATCATCGTGCCGAGTGCCGCGGAGCCCTGGGCGTAGATCAGCGCCCGGACTAGCAGCACGTCCTCGGCGAGCCAGCGGCCGACGGCCTCGTAGCTGTCGCGGGCGCGCTTCTGCTGGGTCTCGGTGGGCTCGATCGCCTGGCAGACCTGATCGAGGAAGCCGAAGGCGTGCCGCTTGCGCCGCAGGCTGGCATCGTAGGCGGGCGTGCCGGCGAACAGGCTTCCGAACCGGTGAGGGGGGTGGCTGCCGTCAGGCATCGAGGGTCTCCGGCTGAAGGTAGAAGGCGTCGTCGCCGACGGAGCCCACGGTGAGGCGGGGGCGGAAGCCGCCCGCCTGGCGGCATTGATCGTGGACGACCAGCGGCAGGTCAGCCTTCGGCATCCAGACACGGCCCATCTCGACGGCGGCCGCCACCGGCAAGGCCGGGAAGACGTGGATCACCGCGTCCTCGCCGTGCTGCGCCTTGATGTCGTCGAACACCGTCCGCAGGGTGCTGCGGAACGCCGCGAGGTCCTCCGTGCGGTGCAGGATGTCGTTGTGCGGCCGTTCGACCGAGATCGACCAGATCGGCACCTGCCCCAGGACCGCCTGGATCCGCTCGTCGGTGATCGTCGCGCTGAGGCCGAGTTTCAGGGCCACGCGGCGGCCCGCGCCGTCGGGTCGTCCGACCTGATACGCAAGAGGCGGCCGAAGCGCGCGCCAGTCCCAGCCCTGCGGCTCGCGGTGCAGCTGGTGCACGGTGACGGCGGCGATGTCGCCCAGCAGCCGCCCGCACTCCACCAGGAGAGGCTGCGGGGCGAGGGCGAAGACCGAGAGGTGGCGGATGTCGCCCCGCACGATCCGCTCGCGCACCCGCAGCTCGAACAGCCGGCGCAGGTTTTCCGCCTGCAGCGGCCAATACGCCGCCTCGTGGTCGGCGGTCATGACGCCCGACATCTCGAGCTGGATCGCGCGCGGTTCGGCGGCCCAGCGGTCGGGCCGCAGCGCCTGGGCGGCGAGGTCGAAGCGCAAGGGCACGTCGTGCTCGCCCACCCGGGCGCCGTAGAGCAGGATATGCGAGCCGCGGTCCTCATGGAGCGAGTGGCCGGTCTCGATCCGCGCTTCGTGACGTACCTTCATCGCCTGCAGCCGCTCGACGGGATAGTCGCGCCAGGTCGCGGGGCCGTCGATCAGGCGGTGGTGCGGGTCGCACATCAGCATCAGGTTGCTGACGTCGTCGACGAGCTGCTTCGACAGCACCGGGTCGCCGCGCGGACCGCCGGGCGTCTCCGCCACGATGTGCGCGACATAGGCCTTGTTCAGCGCCTTATCGCCGGAGATCAGGTCGCCGAGCAGCGGCGCGTTGCAGCCCTGGAATTGACAGCGGCCCCCCGCGAGGGTCCACAACACCAGCCGACTCTTGTAAGAAACACCCACCGCCAGACCCCAGAGAGACGAATTTTCTTGGCCACAAGGCCTTGTTGACAATCCTTATACCAAAACGGCCTAGGTATGTCCAGAAAATAGGAGTACCTAGCGCAATCATGTAATCTTTCCGGAGAATCCCCTGAGCGAAACTGACGCGCGCCCACCGAAGTGGGCTGTCCTCAAGCGCCTGGAATACATAGACTTCCGCCTCTTCTGGGACGGCAGGTTCAACCGGTCCGAACTTGCCGCCGCCTTCAGCATGTCGGCACAGCAGGCGTCGGCGGACATCGCCGAGTACCAGAAGGCCGAGCCCTCGAACCTGGCCTATGACCCCGTGGCCAAGGCCTACGTGCGGGGCGCAGACTACTGTCCAGCTTACGCCACGAGCGTAGACCGCTACCTTCTCCAGCTCGTCGCCCTGGAGAACGACTGGATGGACCCGGCCGACACCTGGTTCGTCGGGCGCCCGCCGGTGGAGGTGGTGGCGCTACGGCGGCCGGCGACCAACGCCGCCCACCTCATGGCGGTACTCGACGCCATCCGCGACAGGCTGGAGATCGACGTCGACTATCGCTCAATGACCGGCACGCCGGCGGAGTGGCGACGCATCGCGCCGCACGCCATGGCCTACAACGCCGGCCGCTGGTACGTGCGGGCCTGGTCGCGCGAACACAACGACTTCCGCGACTACAGCCTCCAGCGCATCCGCGGTGTCGGCGCCCCGTCGCCGGCGGACGTCGACTACAGCCTTGATTACGAGTGGCATCAGAAGTTCGACCTGGTGCTGAAGCCGAACCCGAAGCTGTCGCCGGAACGCCGGCGCGCCGTCGAGGAGGAGCTCGAAATGGTGGACGGCCAGCTCCGGGTGCCGGTCCGGCTTAGCCTCAGCTTCTACCTGATGGCCGAGAACAGCCTCGACATCGACCCCGATCTCTTGAAGCCCGAGCGCCAGCAACTCGTCCTGGAGAACCGCGAGGATGTGGACGCCGCGCGCCATTTCGCGCGCGAGACGGCGAAGCAGGCGCTCAAGAGAGCACGGGGCGGATGAGGCCCCGTTTACTCGCGGCCCGGCCGCTATGACCGTTTCGGCCGTCATGCTGTTCGGGAGCCGGGCGCGCGGCGACAACACAGCCGCCTCCGACACGGACCTCTTGATGATGACCGAGGACCGCGCGGCACCGCGGCACGCGGTGGTGGCTGGCATTTCTTTGTCGTTCTACGCGCAGTCGGACTTCGTGCGTCGTGCCGAGGAGGGAGACCTGTTCGTCTGGCATGTGCTCTTCGAAGGGCGACCCCTCTACGATCCGTCGAACCGGTTCGAAGACCTGCGCGGATGCTTCCGGCTGCGGTCGAGCTACGACCGCGAGATCGGCCAGGGGGCGGCGCTGGCTTGGATGCTAGTGCGCTTCGGCCATCGCTACAGGAGTTCGGCGCTCGCCGCCCGACGCGCCACCTGGGCGGTACGGACGATCCTGATCGCTCGGTCGGCTGAGCAAGGGCTGCCGCGGTTCGCGGCGGCCGAGCTCGAGAAGCTCGCCCCTTTGCCCGAGACCACACGCCTCATCCGGCTAAAGACAGAGGGTGGCCTTAGCGACGGGGCTGTCGAGGACCTGCGTCGTTTCCTCGTCGCCCAACGGCTTCCCAATCCTGTCCCTCACGCGCCGGACGAGGAGGGCTTCCGCCACCACTTCGAGGAAAGCGGAAACGAGGTCGGGATTGGGTTCCTGCAAGCCCGGCACGCCGACCAAGACTACCCATCATGAGCTTTCCATCAGGCGGGCTTCCGGCCAGACCTCGTGAAGCGAGCTTGTAGAATGTCTGCTTCCTGGCCCGATCCCAACTTCCGCAACTGGCGCGCTTCCCCCATGGCTGCTGTAGCCGTTGCTGATCTGCTAAAAGCGTTCACACCCACTCAGATGGCCGATGGACCCGATGAGCGAACCCAACGCGACGCAGGCCGTGTACTGGAACGATATCGCCGGCCGCAGCTGGGCCGAATTTCAGGAAGGACTCGATCGTCAGGTTGCGCCTCTTGGACGCCAAGCCATGGCCGCGCTGGCGCCCGCGCCGGGCGAGCGCATCGTGGATATCGGCTGCGGCGCGGGTGAGACCAGCCTCGAGTTGGCGCGTGCGGTGGGGGCGGGCGGGTCTGTACTCGGCATCGATCTGTCGGAACCGCTACTGGCGATCGCCCGCCGCCGATCCGCCGGCGTGGCGGGTCTCGATTTTCTGCAGGCCGATGCGCAGACCTATTCTTTCGAGCTGGGCGGGTTCGATGCGGCGTTCTCGCGCTTCGGCGTGATGTTTTTCGAAAGTCCGATCGCGGCCTTCGACAACATCCGGCGCGCGCTGAGGCCCGGCGGTCGCCTCGCCTTCGTCTGCTGGCGCAAGCCCGACGAGAACCCGATCATGCGCTTGCCCATGGAGGCCGCCGGACCGCTCGTGCCGCCGCAACCTCCACCCGAGCCGAGTGCGCCGGGACCTTTCGCCTTCGCAAATCCCGATCGCGTGCGCGGCGTCCTGGCGAATGCGGGTTTCGTAGCCGTCGAGATCAGGCCGCATGACGAAAAGGTTGGCAGCGGCGATCTCGAAACTGCGCTTGGCCTGGCCCTCAGCATCGGCCCGCTCGGCGCGATCCTGCGCGAAAATCCCGACCTGCGCGAGCCCGTGCGGCCCCGGGTGCGGGAGGCGCTGGCCGCGCATGATGGAGGCGCGGGGCCGCAGCTCCACGCGGCCGTCTGGGTCGTCACGGCGCGATCACCAGGTTGAAAAGCCGCGTAACTAGAATCCCACGCAGATCGATCTCGCCCGCAGGACGCGGCCTGAACGTCCTGTTCTTGGAGCGATCTCAACGTCGTCTCCTGGCGCTGCTCTCGAGCCTGGCGCAGCCGAGTCTGGCGCGGTGAGAAGGGTGGGGCCGCGCCAAGTGCTGCGGCGGCTAGTGGTGCCTCAGCCGCTCCGCCGCAGCGGCGAGCGCCTTGCGATTGTTGCCATGCTTGGCGATCAGTTCGCGCGCTTCCTGCACGCTGATGTGGTGCTTTTTGGCGAAATGGCGGAGCTCATAATCCTCCGAACTGGACACCCGGCTGCGGTCGGGCTCGCCGACGTGCTGCTTGTTGTCAGTCATGTCGTTCTCCCTACGAGGGAGGGAAGGGGCGGTCGCCACGAAGGTTCCGCCACTAGGCGAGCGGCGCGCATGCGGCGGCCGCGTATGTCGCCAAGGTCCGGAAGTTGGAATGGGTGGCGAGTCCGCTACTGGCGCGTCTTGAACGGTGCAGACGGTGCAACCCGTCTTCGGAAGTCGTACCCAAACGGCAGCATTGCGCGCGGCATGCCGCGCCCCATTTCTGACTGCCGGAGTTCAGGCCATCGGGTACGTCATTCCGTAGGCGCCGTAGACACGCTGTCCGTAATCGCGGTCAAAACGAGGCTCATTGTCGGCGTAGTGGGGCGCGTTTTTGATCATCTCCTTGTCGAGCGCAACGACATAGCCGCCCTGGTCGACGTCGTAAGTGAGCGCTTCCCAGGGTAATGGATAGTAGTCGCTACCTACGCCTAACATGCCGCCGAACTGCAGCACGGCGTACTCGACGCGACCGGATCGCTTCTCGACCATGAAATTGTGGATGGTCCCGAGCTTGTCGCCGGCCTCATTGTAAACAGCCGTTCCTTCGACCTTGTCAGACGCGATCAGGTCGTGCGTTTCGTCCGTCGATAGCGGGCTTTTGGGTGCGGTCATGTGCGATCTCCAACTTGAACCGGCTGAACGCACCCGTCGGCTTCGCGCGCGCCTTGAGCGGAAACACTTTCACGCGATTTCGTTGTGCGCAGCGTCGCTCACGACTTCCGTGCAGCTGTGCCGGCAAACCGAGGGCGGCCGCCCCGCGCGCCTCCTGAGGTCGGTCTTCGGCGCCAGGCCAACTCTGCCGGCCAGCGGTGGCCACCGACGCACAGCACTCCGAGAGCGATCGCGACGAGAGCAGCGTTAAGTCAGCTTGCCTCGGCGCATATCTCTGGTGAAGTGCGGCCCGATTGAGTTTGCGTTGGTTTAGGGGAAGCCGAGGCGGTGGGGTGGTTGGGGCTGGATGTCGGCGTATCGGGTGCGAAGCGCCTGACGATCGCAGTTGTCACGAGCTTCGGTCTTCTGCTCGTCGCCGGGGCCGCCGCGTTCGTACTGGCGAACCAGGCCGCCCGCGCCGAACGTCTGGTCGCGCATACGCTCGAAGTCCGGCGCGTCAACCAGGCGCTCTTCGCGAAGGTTCAGGATGCGACCCTCGGCGAGCGCGGCTTTCTGATCACGGAAGATGAGCGCTACCTCGCACAGTTCGAGCGCGCCAAGGGTGACGTCCCCCTTTTGCTGGCGCGGTTGCGCGACCTGACGCGTGACAACCCGGCGGCAGGTCCGCGGCTGGACAATTTCGAGCGCGGCATCCGAGCGCAGCTCGCCGAACTCGACCGGACCGTCGGCCTCCTGCAGGGCGGCCGGCGCGACGAGGCGGTCGCGGCCGTGCGAAGTCACCTCATCGTCAATCACCTGGAGGACGTCAGGGCCGCCAATATGGCGATCGAGGCGGCCGAGGTGACCTTGCTTGTCGGGCGCGACCGCCAAGTCGCGGCCAATCGAGCGCTTCTGGTGGGCGCCATGGCGACCTGCCTCGTCGCAGCGATGATGCTGGCGCTTTTCGTGACTCGCGCGGGCCGCCGCTACGTCGCCGAACTCGGGCTGCGCAATGCGGCCCTTGCCGAGGAGATCCGGCGTCGTGAGGCCAGCGAGAGCCAACTTCGGCAAATGCATAAGACGGAGGCGCTGGGCCAGCTGACCGGAGGACTGGCGCACGACTTCAACAACGTGCTGGCGATCATCATTGGTAACCTCGACATGCTGGCCCGCCGTCTGGCGAACGACGAGGCACGGCGCAAGTTCGTGGAACATGCCCAGGAAGGTGCTCAGCGCGCGGCCAGTCTCACCCAGAGCCTGCTCGCCTACTCGCGCCAGCAGCCGCTGGCTCCTAAGCCGCTCGACGTCAACCGCACGGTGGCCGAGATGTCGCGCATCCTGCGCAGCACACTCGGCGAGCAGATCACCATCGAGACGGTCCTGGGCGGCGGCCTCTGGGCCGCCCTGATCGACCAATCCCAACTGGAGAGCGCAATGCTCAACCTGGCGATCAACGCGCGGGACGCCATGCCGAACGGGGGCAAGCTCACGATCGAGACCGCCAACGCCTTTCTTGACGACGCCTACGCCCGCTCCGACAGCAGCGTCACGCCAGGCCAGTACGTGCTGGTAGCGATCACCGATACAGGCCTCGGCATGCCGCCCGATGTGATCGAGAAGGCATTCGATCCGTTTTTCACCACCAAAGCGCCCGGGCAGGGAACCGGCCTGGGCCTCAGCCAAGTGCACGGCTTTCTCAAGCAGTCCCGCGGCCACGTGAAAATCTACAGCGAGCCGGACAGGGGCACGACGATCAAACTCTACCTGCCGCGAAGCCGCGCGCCGGCCGACATGGTCGGCAGGGACGCCGAGCCTGCGCCGGAGGAAGCCCCCGCCGGCACGTGGGTCCTACTCGCGGAGGACGACGCGGGCGTGCGAGAGTTTGCAAGCAGCGCTTTGAGGGACCTGGGCTATCGAACCTGTGAAGCCCCGAACGGGGCGGCGGCGCTCGTGGAGCTCCACGCTCGTCCAGAAGTGGAGCTGCTGCTCACCGATGTCGTGATGCCAGACATGAGCGGCCGCCAGCTGGCGGAACAGGCCCTGAAGGTGCGGCCGGACCTCAAGGTCCTCTTCATGACCGGCTACACGCGAAACGCCATCGTGCACAACGGCGTGCTGGACCCGGACGCCAAGCTGCTCACCAAGCCATTCACCTTGTCGCACCTCGCGAGCAAGCTCCGCGAGACTTTGAGCGCCTGAGCTGTGCGTCGGCCAGCCAGGCTGGG
>Ga0068860_100000408_pt1 | contig 55871 bp, 47 predicted proteins | sample KBSSwiS32_FD_66597 | JGI IMG/M metagenome (GOLD analysis project Ga0068860, IMG submission 66597) | Switchgrass rhizosphere microbial communities from Kellogg Biological Station, Michigan, USA - KBS Switchgrass S3-2 | ecosystem: Host-associated > Plants > Roots > Rhizosphere > Soil ... | reverse complement strand
GTCTTGGAGGTGTCGATGTGCAGCGACTCGTAGACCGCCGACCTGCCGTTGGGGTTGCGGAAGTACCAGTTGCCGCCCACGTCATCGGACAGCTCGAACTGGTCGTAGTCGATGTCGTGCTCCGCCAGCCGCTTGGCCGTAGTGATCCCCGAGCAGCCGGCGCCGATGATGCAGACCTTCGTCATGCGAGCGCCTCCAGGCAGTCGAAGGCCGTGCGCACGTACTCATCGGTCCGCGGTGAGGAGGTGAAGTGGTCGACCATCCGGTTCATCGCGTAGGCGACGGTGACCCGCCGGTCGAGGTCGTTGACCACGATCGAGCCGCCGTAGCCCGTCCACCACAGCACCCGGCCGGACGGCAGCGCCGGGGCGGAGACCGCGTTGGGCAGGCCGTAGCCGATGCCCCACGTCAGGGGCACGGACAGCACCAGGTCCGGACCGTCCGCCTGCACCTCGAAGATGCGCTCCACCATCTCGGGGGAGAGCAGCCGTACGCCGCCCGCCTCGCCGCCGTGGGAGACCACCGACTGCGCGCGGGCGATGGCGCGGGCGTTCCCGTGCCCGTTGGCGCCGGCCACCGAGACCCGCCGCCACTCGGCGGTGTTGCAGAGGTTCCCCACGTCGAGGAGCGGGTTCACAATCGTCGGCAGAAGCAGGTTGCCCTCGGGCAGTGCCGCGAGGTCCAGCGACGACTCGGTCGGCGGCACCAGGTCGGCGCATCGGGGCAGCACCTCGTCGGGGACCCCCAGATGGAAGTCGGCCCCCAGCGGCCCGGCGACCAGCGTCCGGAACTGGTCGGCGAGGGGCACCCCGGTGGCGCCGCGGACCAGCCCGTCGAGCAGGTGGCCGTAGCAGATCATGTGGTAGCCGGACGCCGTGCCCGGCTCCCACCACGGCTCCTGAAGGGCCAGCATCCTCATCGACTTCTCGAGGTCGAGCAACCCGCCGACGTCGAGCGGCCCGGTCCAGCCGGCGTACCCGGAGGTGTGCGCGAGCAGGTGCCGCACCAGCACATCGTCGCGGCGGAACTCCTTCCAGTACGTCGAGACCGGGGCGTCAAGGTCGAGCTCGCCCCGGTCGGCGAGCACCAGCGTGGTCAGCGCGGCCATCGTCTTGGAAACCGACCAGACCTGGACCACGGTGTCCTCGGCCCACGGCACGCCGGGTCGGGCCTCGCCACCCCACAGATCGACGACCAGCTCGTCGTCGCGGACCACCGCGACCGAGGCGCCGAGGTCGGTGCCGTCGGCGAGGTTGCGGTCCAGCAGGTCGCGCAGCGGCTCGAAGGCGGGCTCGCAGGCTCCGTCGACCAAAGGGGAGGCAGTCACGGACGCCACCATAGGAACACGTTCTAGTTTTCGGCTAGTGTCCTGTCAGGTAGATCCGTGCGATAAGTCCGTGGTCCAGGTGCGTGCCTGGGCCGCGGAATTAGTGTGCGGATCTGCCTGACAGGACACCAAGGGGGGTGGCGGCGAGGAGTAGGTTCGGCGCATGCCGGGTGACACCTATGACTACGTCATCGTCGGCGCCGGGAGCGCCGGAGCGGTCCTCGCGGCCAGGCTGAGCGAGGACCCGGGTGTCTCGGTGCTCCTGCTCGAGGCCGGCGGCGAGGCCGACGCCGACGAGGTGATGGTCCCGGCGGCGTTCGCGAGCCTGTTCAAGACCCGCTGGGACTGGAACTACGAGACCACCGAGCAGAAGCAGCTGCACGGTCGTCGCGCCTACTGGCCGCGGATGAAGGCCCTCGGTGGCTGCTCCTCGATGAACGCGATGATCTACATCCGCGGCAACCGGGCCGACTACGACGGGTGGCGCGACCAGTACGGCGCCGACGGGTGGGGCTTCGACGACGTACTGCCCTACTTCGTCAAGGCCGAGCGCAACAGCCGGCTGGGCGCGCCCCTCCACGGCCGCAGCGGGCCACTGCACGTCGAGGACCGCGTCTACACGCATCCGCTGAGCCATGCGTTCGTCGACAGCGCAGTGAGCGCCGGGCTCAAGCCGACCGACGACTTCAACGGCGTATCGCAGGAGGGCGCGGGGCAGTACCAGGTCACCTGCCGCAAGGGCCGGCGCTGGTCGACCAACGAGGCCTACCTGAAGCCCGCGCGCACCCGGCCGAACCTGACTGTGACGACCGGCGCCTTCGCCACCGGAGTGGTCCTCGACGGCTCACGGGCCAGCGGGGTGACGTTCCGGCAGGCTGGTGCGACCCACACGGTCAACGCCACCCGCGAGGTGCTGCTCTGTGGCGGAGCGGTCAACAGCCCGCAGCTGCTGCTGCTGTCGGGCATCGGGCCGGCCAGCCACCTGCGCGAGGTGGGCGTCGAGTCGAAGGTCGACCTCGCCGGCGTCGGCGCCAACCTGCAGGACCACCCGGTGGTGCCGATGCTGTGGCACACCCATGGCATCACCGACCTGGCCCAGCTCAACAACGTCCGCAACTTCGCCCGCTGGAAGCTGCGCGGCACCGGGCCGCTCGCGTCCAACATCGGCGAGGCCGGGGCCTTCTTCCCCAGCCGCGACGGGCTGCCGGCGCCGGACCTGCAGATCCACATGGCGCCGGCGGGCTTCTACGACAACGGTCTCCACGAGCCGACGCACGCGATGGTCACCGCGGCGCCGACCCTGGTCTCGGTCGCCAGCCGGGGCAGCCTGCGGCTCCGCTCGGCCGACCCCACGTGGCACCCGGCCATCGACGCGGCGTACTTCGACGACCAGGCCGACCTCGACGCGATGCTGGCCGGGCTGCGGCGGACCTTCGAGATCTGCACCCAGGGCGCGCTGGCGGCCCACGTCACCAAGCCGTGGCGGCTGCCGGACAACCCGTCCGACGAGGACCTCATCGACCACGCGCGGCAGTGGGGCCAGACGCTCTACCACCCGACCTCGACCTGCGCGATGGGTCCGGGCGACGACGCCGTGGTCGACCCGGCGCTGCGGGTGCGCGGGGTCGACGGGCTGCGCGTCGTCGACGCCTCGGTGATGCCCGCCGTCGTCCGCGGCAACACCAACGCCCCCACCATCATGATCGGCGAGAAGGCCGCCGACCTCATCAAGGAGAGCCGATGACCGCCACCGTGTCCACCACTGCCACTGGGACGATCTTCGAGTCGCTCAACCCCCGCACCGGCGACGTCGTCGGCACCCACCCGGTCAACAACGCCGACGAGGTACGCGCGGCGGTCGAGCGGGCGCGGGAGGAGGCGGCGTGGTGGGGGGCGCTGGGCTTCGACGAGCGCGAGAAGCATCTGCAGACGTGGAAGGGCGCGATGACCCGGCGCCTGGCGCAGCTCGCCGAGCTGATGCACGAGGAGACCGGCAAGCCGCATGGCGACGCGACGCTCGAGGCGGCGCTGGCCATCGACCACCTGTCGTGGGCGGCCTCGCACGCGGAGAAGGTGATGAAGCGGCGCAAGGTCCCGAGCGGGCTGCTGATGGCCAACCAGGCGGCCTACGTCGAGTACCAGCCGCTCGGCGTCATCGGGGTGATCGGGCCGTGGAACTACCCCGTCTTCACGCCGATGGGCTCGATCGGCTACGCGCTGGCGGCCGGCAACGCGGTGGTCTTCAAGCCGTCGGAGTACACCCCCGGTGTCGGCGAGTGGCTGGCCCGGACCTTCCTGGAGTCGGTCGGCCGGCCGGTCCTGCAGGTGGTCACCGGCTTCGGAGAGACCGGGCATGCGCTGTGCACCGCTGGCGTCGACAAGGTCGCGTTCACCGGCTCGACGGCGACCGGCAAGAAGGTGATGGCCGCGTGCGCCGAGACCCTCACCCCGGTGGTGATCGAGGCCGGCGGCAAGGACGCGCTGCTCGTCGACGAGGACGCCGACCTCGACGCCGCCGCGGACGCCGCGATCTGGGGCGCCGCCTCCAACGCCGGCCAGACCTGCACCGGCGTCGAGCGCGTCTACGTCCACCAGCGGGTCTACGACGAGTTCCTCACCACGCTGAGCGCCAAGGCGCGCGAGGTGACCGCCCACGAGGGGCTGGACTCCAAGATCGGGCCGATCACGATGCCCAAGCAGCTCGACGTCATCAAGCGGCACATCGACGACGCCCTGGCGCGCGGTGGCCGGGCGGTCGTCGGCGGGGCGGGCGCCGTGGGCGAGCGGTTCGTGCAGCCGACGGTGCTGGTCGACGTACCCGAGGACAGCGAGGCGGTCCAGGAGGAGACCTTCGGGCCCACCGTCACCGTCGCCAAGGTGCGCGACATGGACGAGGCGGTGGAGCGGACCAACGCGACCCGCTACGGCCTCGGCTCGACGGTCTTCTCGAAGAAGCGCGGCATGGAGCTGGCCTCCCGGATCCGCTCCGGCATGACCGCGGTCAACGGGGTGATCACCTTCGCCGCCGTCCCGTCGCTGCCCTTCGGCGGCGTCGGCGACTCCGGCTTCGGCCGGATCCACGGCCCGGACGGTCTCAAGGAGTTCACCTTCGCCAAGGCCATCGCCCGCCAGCGGTTCAAGCCGCTGCTGGCGCTCACGACGTTCGGCCGCACCGAGAAGGCCGACCAGCAGCTGGCCACGATGATCACGATGCTGCACGGGCGCGGCACCACCATCCCGAAGCCCTGACTATCTACCCCCGCGAGTCTTCGGCCTCCCCCGTGACGACGCTCGCTTCGCTCCTCCACGCCTGACAGACGTAGCGAGGTTGCCCAAGGGTCGGCGAGCGCAGCGAGCTTTGCGAGCGAAGCGAGCGGCGCCCCGCGATCGGCTCGGTGGCCACGATGGACGGCGGAGCTGCGAGCGCAGCGAGCAGTCCGTCGTGGGCCCGGGCCGAGGCTCGCGGGGGTAGACGACCTAGCGCAGCGCGTAGGTCGCCATCGAGATGCCGACGTAGTGGGTCACGAACGCCAGCACCGTGAACGAGTGGAACACCTCGTGGAAGCCGAACCAGCGCGGCCAGGGGTTGGGGCGCTTGAAGCCGTAGACGACGCCGCCGAGGGTGTAGAGCGCGCCACCGGCACCGATGGTGACGAAGATGGCGATGCCGATCCCGAGCCCGAGGGCGGTGGCGCCCTCGAAGAAGGCGGGGATGAAGAAGATCGCGGCCCAGCCGAGCGCGATGTAGATCGGCACGTAGAGCCAGCGCGGCGCATCGGTCCAGAAGACCCGGAACAGCACGCCGAGCACGGCGCCGCTCCACACGGTGGTGAGCAGGGCGACCTGGGCGGTGCCGTGGAGCAGCAGCAGGCTGAACGGCGTATAGGTGCCGGCGATGAGCAGGAAGATGTTGGCGTGGTCGAAGCGACGCAGGAACGCCCAGACCCGCGGTGACCACGTGCCGGTGTGGTAGATCGCCGAGACGGTGAACAGCACCAGGGCGGTCGCGATGAAGATCGCCGACCCGATCCGCGCGGTCGAGGTGGGGGAGAGCGTGATCAGCACGATCCCCGCGGCCAGGGTGAGCGGCGCGGTGGCGAGGTGCAGCCAGCCGCGCAGCTTGGGCTTGAGGTCGTCGAGCTTCTCGTGGACGGCGTCGTGGAGGGACTCCACACCGGCTCGCACGCTGTCGCCGACCGGGCTGCTCATGAGTACGACGGTAACCAGTCCACACCAACGGTGTGTGTCAACCCCCGGAAGTTAGTGCATGAGGCTGGTTACCATCGGCCTGTGGCGGACTGGAAGCGTGGCCTTCGTAAGGTCATCTACCCCGTTTACGAAGCACGGGTCCTGCGCCGCATGGCACTGGACCGGGTGCCGAAGCACGTCGGCGTCATGCTCGACGGCAACCGCCGCTGGGCCAAGGCGGTCGGGCTGGGCACTGCGGAGGGCTACCAGGCCGGCGCCGACAACATCCGCCCGCTGCTCGGTTGGTGCGAGGACGTCGGAGTCGAGGTGGTCACCCTGTGGCTGCTCTCGAGCGACAACCTGACGAGCCGGCCCGCCGATGAGCTCGAGGGGCTGCTCACGATCATCGAGGGTGCGGTCGACTCCCTTGCCGCCGAGGGCCGGTGGCGGGTGCATCCCGTCGGCGCTCTCGACCTGCTGCCTGCGGCGACCGCCGAGCGGCTCAAGGCGGCCGAGGAGGCCACCCGCGACATCGACGGCCTGCTGGTCAACGTGGCCGTCGGCTACGGCGGCCGCCGCGAGATCGCCGACGCCGTCCGCTCCCTGCTCCACGAGCACGCCGCGGCCGGCAGCAGTCTGGAGGAGCTGGCCGAGGTCATCGACGTCGAGCACATCGCCCAGCATCTCTACACCAGGGGCCAGCCCGACCCCGACCTGGTGATCCGTACGTCGGGAGAGCAGCGGCTCGGCGGCTTCTTGCTGTGGCAGAGCGCTCACAGCGAGTTCTACTTCTGCGAGGCGCTGTGGCCCGACTTCCGCCGCGTCGACTTCCTGCGGGCGATCCGGGCCTACGCGCTGCGGGAGCGCAGGTTCGGGGCCTGATCAGCTCCACGGGCCGGTCCAGTCCGTAACCGGCTCTTCACCTCGTGGTCGGGCGTGTCGCACCGGACAGGCGCGGTGGGCGGCGTACGTTCGCGGCATCGGCGAGTGGGGAAGCTTGCCGTATCGGGAGGCCCGAATCTTGCGAGAGCACGATCCACAGCTGACCGGCGCCAGCCCCAACGGGGACGGGTCGCCGGCCATGAGTGGAGGCCGGCACTCCGGCCTTCGGGCCCCCTCCCGGTCCGTCTGCAGCTGAGTACAGGACCGGGCGAGGAGTGCGCGCCCCGGTCTGCGAGGGGTGACCGTGCCCGACAAGGCCGACAAGGCGTCCTCAGGAAACACCGCCCGGACCTATGTCCTCGACACCAGCGTGCTGCTCTCCGATCCGGGGGCACTGGGCCGCTTCGAGGAGCACGAGGTGGTCCTGCCCGTCGTGGTGATCACCGAACTGGAGGGCAAGCGGCACCACCCCGAGCTGGGCTACTTCGCCCGCAGCTCGCTGCGCATGCTCGACGAGCTCCGGGTCACCCACGGTCGCCTCGACGAGCCGGTCCCGGTCGGTGACCAGGGCGGCACCCTTCGAGTCGAGCTCAACCACACCGACTCCGACTCGCTGCCCTCCGGCTTCCGCCTGGGTGACAACGACACCCGCATCCTCGCCGTCGCCTGGAACCTCGCGCAGGAAGGCGGCCGGGTCACCCTCGTCAGCAAGGACCTGCCGCTGCGCATCAAGGCCTCCGCGGTCGGGCTGGACGCCGAGGAGTACCGCGGCGAGACGATCGGCGACTCCGACCCCGGTTACTCCGGCATGGCCGAGCTGGAGGTCGAGGCCGCCGCCCTCGACGAGCTCTACGACGACGGCACGCTCGAGCTCGAGGCGGCCCGCGAGCTGCCCTGTCACTCCGGGCTGGTGCTGCTCTCAGAGCGCGGTACGGCGCTGGGCCGGGTCGGTGCCGACAAGCAGGTGCACCTGGTGCGGGGCGACCGTGAGGCGTTCGGCATCCACGGCCGGTCGGCTGAACAGCGGATCGCGCTGGAGATGCTGCTCGACCCGGAGGTGGGCATCGTCTCGCTGGGCGGCCGGGCCGGCACCGGGAAGTCGGCGCTGGCGCTGTGCGCCGGCCTCGAGGCGGTCCTGGAGCGGCGCCAGCACCAGCGGGTCGTGGTGTTCCGGCCGCTGTTCGCCGTCGGCGGCCAGGAGCTCGGCTACCTGCCCGGGTCGGAGTCGGAGAAGATGGCGCCCTGGGCGCAGGCGGTCTTCGACACCCTCGGCGCCGTGACCTCCCGCGAGGTGATCGAGGAGGTGCTGGCCCGCGGCATGCTCGAGGTACTGCCGCTGACCCACATCCGAGGCCGGTCGCTGCACGACTCCTTCGTGATCGTCGACGAGGCGCAGTCGCTGGAGCGCAACGTGCTGTTGACCGTGCTCTCGCGCATCGGGGCCGGCTCGAAGGTGGTGCTGACCCACGACGTGGCCCAGCGCGACAACCTCCGGGTGGGACGACACGACGGGGTGGTTGCGGTGGTGGAGAAGCTCAAGGGCCACCCGCTCTTCGCGCACGTCACGCTCACCCGCTCGGAGCGGTCGCCGATCGCGGCGTTGGTCACCGAGATGTTGGAGAACGTCACCCTCTGACCCGGGTTGCCCGGGACTCCTGTGGCTGGTGTGACTCCTGAGTCATGCGAATGCACCAGATTGCGTGGTTCGGTTTGCAACCACCTGGGGTCTCGGGCAAGGTAACCGGGTTCCCTGAGCGTCCTCGTCCATCCGCGGAGAAGGCCCCAACACGTGTCGTCGCCCCAGCCACAGGCCGGTAAACACCGCGCCTCGAAGGCTCGGCGCGCGCCTCGTGCGGCGCTGCGGACCTCGCTGACGCTGTCGTCGATGGCGGTCGTCGCGACCGGTTTCGCGGTCGGCACCGGCTCGATCTCCCTGGGTGCGCTCGGCGGAGCGGACCCTGCCAGCTCGACCAGCGCGACGGACCTGGGAGCGGCGGCGGCCGAGACCGGCGCCTCGAGCCAGCCGTCCAGCAGCGCCCAGCTCCAGGCCGACGTCGACGCCGCGCTCGCCGACCGCTCGCAGCCCCTGGTGACCCGCTCCGACTCCCGGGCCAAGGCCGACCCGCTGAAGAAGGACACGCTCTCCCTGGGCGCGGGCAACACCATGTCGCGCACCGAGGACCTCTCCGAGGAGGACCCGCGGTCGATCGCCAAAGCCCTCCTCGCGTCGTACGGCTGGAGCGAGAGCCAGTTCGGCTGCCTCGACTCGCTGTGGACCCGCGAGTCGAACTGGAACGTGCACGCCGACAACCCGAGCTCCTCGGCCTACGGCATTCCGCAGGCGCTCCCGGGCTCGAAGATGGCCTCGGCCGGCCCGGACTGGCAGAACAACGCCGTCACCCAGATCAAGTGGGGGCTCGGCTACATCGCCGACCGCTACGGCTCGCCCTGCTCCGCCTGGGGTCACAGCGAGTCCCACGGGTTCTACTGACCTTTTACCCCCGCGAGCTTCGGCCCCCAGTCCGTGGCGACAGCTCGCTGCGCTCGCGGGCGCCTGGCTCGCTGCGCTCCGTCCGCTCTCATTGCGTAGGCCGCGCTCAACCGCGGGGCTGCGCCCCGCCGCCGCATGCGCGGCCGCCTCCCCGGCCCGGGTGGCGGTGACCTCTCAACGTCGTAGATGCCGAACCCGGTTGAGGACCCACCGCCACCCGGCGTGTCCTCGCCGACACGCCCATGGGGCGGTGGCTGCTCAGCGCCTCGAGGCAGCTCACCGGTTGAGGGGTCGCCGCCGCCATGGCCCGCGGGGCCGAGCGCAGCGAGGTCCTTGACGGCGAGTCGCGATCGGGTAGGCGCGCGGGCACCGGCAAGCCGCCGAGAGGATCAAGGGTGGGTCATCGACTCCACGTCGAGCGCCTGGTCGAGCTGCTCCTCGGTGAGTTCACCGCGCTCGAGGTAGCCCAGCTTGATGACGGTCTCGCGGATCGTGGCGCCGTCGGCCAGGGCCTGCTTGGCGATCTCGGCGGCCGCCTCGTAGCCGACGTACTTGTTGAGCGGGGTGACCACCGAGGGCGAGGACTCGGCGTACTGGCGCATCCGCTCGGGGTTCGCTGTGATCCCGTCCACGCAGCGCTCGGCCAGCAGCCGCGAGCAGGCGGCAAGCAACCGCACCGACTCCAGGACGTTGCGGGCGATGACCGGCATCGCGACGTTGAGCTCGAAGGCGCCGCTGGCGCCGGCCACGGTGACCGCCGTGTCGTTGCCGATGACCTGGGCGCAGACCATCAGCGTGGCCTCCGGCAGCACCGGGTTGACCTTGCCGGGCATGATGCTCGACCCGGGCTGCAGGTCGGGGAGGTGGATCTCGGCGAGGCCGGTCGTCGGCCCCGACGACATCCAGCGCAGGTCGTTGCAGATCTTCGTGAGTCCGACGGCGTAGGTCTTCAGCACTCCGCTCAGCTCGACCAGTGAGTCGCGGGTGCCCTGGGCCTCGAAGTGGTTGCGCGCCTCGGTGAACGGCGTCCCGGTCGACTCCGAAAGTGCCGCGATGACCTGCTCCGGGAAGCCGGGTGGGGTGTTGATGCCGGTGCCGACCGCGGTGCCGCCCAGCGGCAGCTCGCGCACCCGCGGCAGCACCGACTCGAGGCGCTCTACGGCGTAGCGCACCGTCGCCGCGTAGCCCGACATCTCCTGGCCGAGCATCACCGGCGTGGCGTCCATGAGGTGGGTGCGGCCCGACTTCACCAGGCCCGCGAACTCGGTCGCCTTGCTCTCCAGGGAGCTGGCGAGTACGTCGAGGGCCGGGAGCAGGTCGCCCGTGACCGCCAGCGAGGCCGCGACGTGGATGGCGGTGGGGAAGGTGTCGTTGGACGACTGCGAGGCGTTGACGTGGTCGTTGGGATGCACCTCGACACCGGCGCGGGTGGCCAGCGAGGCGATCACCTCGTTGGCGTTCATGTTGGAGCTGGTGCCCGAGCCGGTCTGGAAGACGTCGATCGGGAACGCGGCGTCGTGCTCGCCGGCCGCCACCGCGCGGGCGGCGGCCTCGATCGCCTTCGCGGGCTCGGCGTCCAGCAGACCCAGGACGCCGTTGACCTTCGCAGCGGCAGCCTTCACCTCGCCGATGGCGTGGATGAGGGCGGGCTCGATCGGCGTACCGCTGATCGGGAAGTTCTCGACGGCGCGCTGGGTCTGCGCGCGCCACAGTGCGTCGCGAGGCACCTGCACCTCGCCCATCGAGTCATGCTCGGTGCGGTACGCCGGGTCAGCCATGTCTCGAACGTACCCACCGCAACCCGGTTGCCCCCGAGGATGCGGTCCGTGACGCTCGTCGCATGGACGTCGACCAGCTCGCCGGTGCTCTCACCGGTGGACCTGGTCAGGCCGCCGTACGACGTGGTGGTCGAGGGTGCCGAGCCGTTCCTCGAGCTGGTTCAGGCGCGGGCGACGTAGAGCCAGTAGTGCTCGTCGCGCTCCTGCAGCCGTACGGCGTGGGGCTGAGCCTCGACGGCGCCGAAGACCGAGCGCAGCGACTCCGCCAGGTCGGCCGACTCGGCCGCCGACCAGACGACGAGCGCGCCGCCGGGCCGCAGCGCGCGGCGCGCATGGGTGAGGGCGGGCGGCTCGTAGAGCGCGGCGTTGGCGGCGTGCACCAGGTAGCCCGGGCCGTTGTCGACGTCGAGCAGGACCAGGTCGTAGGACGCGTCGTGCGCCTCGGCCAGGGCCACCACGACATCGGCGGTGACGACTGCGACCCGGCTGTCGGCCAGCAGCGTCGGCCCTTGTGGGACCAGACCGCTGCGCAGCCACTCGACGAGTGCCGGCTCGATCTCGACGACCGTGCACTGCTCGACCCGGGGGTCGGCGAGCACCTCGTGCATCGTGTAGCCCAGGCCGAGCCCGCCGACCAGCACGGCGCGCGGCGCCTCGACCGTCGTCAGGGCGGCACGGGCCATCGCGCGTTCGGTGCTGACCTCGACCGTGTCCATCACGAAGACGCCGTTGGCACGCAGCTCGAGGGAGGTCGGCCCACCGTCGACGGGCCGGCGTTCGCGCAGCACCAGCTCGCCGCGTTCGCTCTCGGCGCGCGCGACCTCGACATAGTCCATCTCCTGCGATGTCACGTCTCCACCCTGTCAGGCGCGGCGCGCCGTCGGTCCGGGTGTGCCGCCAACAGCCTGCGGCGGCGCGGCCCGAGGGCGTTCCATCAGCTGGTGCGCGTCTCCTCGACGAAGCGCCGGACGCCGTCTCGCAGGCCGACCTCGTCGAGGTCCCTCGACCCCGGGTCGCGCAGGGCGGGGTCGTCGACATAGTCCTCGACCACGAAGAACAGCCGCTCGAGCGCGCGATAGGCCGCGCCGGTCGGCCAGGGGCGCTGCGCGCGCCACTCGTCCAGGAACCGGATCTCGAACGCCAAGGGCGTGATGGCGCCGCTCAGCAGCTGGTCGGCAAGGCGCCGGTAGGCCGCCAGGGTGTCGTGGCCGTCCACCACACCACCCCACGGATCCACCGGCTCGTCGGCGAGCGCAGCCAGCAGCTGCTCCAGCCGATCCAGTACGCCGCGCCGCTGCTCGGCCAGCGGGCGGGTGGAGCGGATCTCCTCGACGTCGGCCTCGGCCAGGCGAACCGCCCGAGCCGTGTCGGCGCCGTCGTGATCGAGCAGCGTCATCGTGGACTGGAGCACCGCATGAACGGCATCCAGGTCCAGCTCACCGGACGCGAAGGCCGCTGTCGAGGCGCGGAGGCGCCGCAGCAGGGCTGGGTTCTGGTTGCTCTGGCTCATTGCGCGGTCACGGTATTGACGTGGTAGGCCCGCCCGTCCGGCGTACGGTCGGAGCATGAAGCGTCTGGTCGCCTTCGCCTCCATCGTGCTCGTGGCCGCCCTGCTCGCGCCCGGGCCCGCCACGGCGGGCCAGCACCGGCACATCCAGTGGAGCGTGGCCAACTGGTTCGCCGGGGTCCAGATGACCACGAGCGACGCGTCGGCGAGCGACCCACACCTGCACGCCCGGTTCAAGCGCGTCGGGGGCGAGGGCCAGCGTCAGGTGCGGATGGGGGAGCGGCACAAGGTCCCCGGCACGCATCACTGGGGGCCCTACCACTACCAGAAGGCCGTGAAGCTCCAGGTCGGCCAGAAGGTCGTGTTCACCACCAAGGCCGCTCTACCGTGCGAGCCAGAGATCGAGCCGATCGGCATCACCCTGGACATGCGGGTGAAGCTGCCCGGCAAGGCGTGGACGAAGTGGGTCAGCTGGATCGTCGAGGACGACCGCTTGCTCGACTGCACCGACAGCGCGAAGTCATTGGCCCGATCATTGGGCTGAGCGCACCCGGATCCCCGTGATGGGGACGGTGACCGTCCCCGACGGGTCGGTGAAGAAGTCGTTGCCCTTGTCGTCGACCACGATGAACGCCGGGAAGTCCTCGACCTCGATCTTCCAGACCGCCTCCATGCCGAGCTCCTCGTACTCGAGCACCGACACGGACTTGATGCAGTCCTGCGCCAACCGGGCGGCGGGGCCGCCGATCGACCCGAGGTAGAAGCCGCCGTGCGCGTGGCAGGCCTCGGTGACGGCCTTGGAGCGGTTGCCCTTGGCCAGCATCACCATCGAGCCGCCGGCGGCCTGGAACTGCTCGACGTAGGAGTCCATCCGGCCCGCGGTGGTCGGTCCGAACGAGCCGGACGCGAACCCCTCGGGGGTCTTGGCGGGGCCGGCGTAGTAGACGGGGTGGTCGCGGAGGTAGGACGGCATCTCCTCGCCCGCGTCGAGCCGCTCCTTGATCTTGGCGTGCGCGATGTCGCGGGCGACCACCAGCGGGCCGGTGAGCGAGAGCCGGGTCTTCACGGGGTACGACGACAGCTGAGCCAGGATCTCGGCCATCGGCCGGTTGAGGTCCACGGAGACGACCTCGCCGCCCGAGATGTCCTCGGCGACGCCCGCCTCGGGCATGTAGTGGGCGGGGTCGGTCTCGAGCTGTTCGAGGAAGACCCCCTCGGCGGTGATCTTGCCGAGCGCCTGCCGGTCCGCCGAGCACGACACCGCGATCGCGACCGGGCACGAAGCGCCGTGCCGGGGGAGGCGCACCACGCGGACGTCGTGGCAGAAGTACTTCCCGCCGAACTGGGCGCCGATCCCGAACGACTGGGTCAGCTTGAAGACCTCCTCCTCGAGCTCGAGGTCGCGGAAGCCGTGCGCGTCCATGGTGCCCGACGTCGGCAGGTTGTCGAGGTAGTGCGCGGAGGCGTACTTCGCGGTCTTGAGCGCGAACTCGGCCGACGTGCCGCCGATGACCACCGCGAGGTGGTACGGCGGGCACGCCGCGGTGCCGAGTGAGCGGATCTTCTCGTCGAGGAACTGCAGCATCCGGGTGGGGTTGAGGACGGCCTTGGTCTCCTGGAACAGGAAGGACTTGTTGGCCGACCCGCCGCCCTTGGCCATGAAGAGGAACCTGTACTCCGGGCTTCCGTGGTCCTCGGTCGCATAGATCTCGATCTGCGCGGGCAGGTTGGTTCCGGTGTTCTTCTCCTCCCACGTGGTCAGTGGCGCGAGCTGGGAGTAGCGCAGGTTGAGCCGCGTGTAGGCGTCGTAGACCCCGCGCGAGATCGCCTCGCCGTCGTCGCTGCCGGTCAGCACGCCCTCGGACTTCTTGCCCATCACGATCGCGGTGCCGGTGTCCTGGCACATCGGCAGCACCCCGCCGGCGGAGATGTTGACGTTCTTGAGCAGGTCGAGCGCCACGAACCGGTCGTTGCCCGAGGCCTCCGGGTCATCGATGATCCGCCGCAGCTGGGCCAGGTGCGCCGGGCGCAGGAAGTGCGCGATGTCGTGCATCGCCTCGGCGGTCAGCCGCTGGATCGCCTCCGGAGCCACCTGCAGGAAGGTGCGGCCGCCCGCTTCGAAGGTCGACACGCCTTCGGTGGTGACGAGCCGGTAGGGCGTCTCGTCGGGGCCGATCGGCAGCAGGTCGGAGTAGCGGAAGTCTGGTTCGGAAGCCACGAGATCGAAGTATCCCGCAGCGGTTAGGCTCGGCGTATGGCGGGCGAGACAGTTCCCTACGGCAGTCAGCCGGGCGGGAGCAACGACCCCACCCAGCTGCGCATCTCCGACGCCGACCGCCACCAGGTGGCCGAGATCCTCCGCGAGGCAGCGGGAGAGGGCCGGCTCGACCTCGAGGAGCTGGATCAGCGGCTCGAGGCGACCTACGCCGCCCGCACCTACGCCGACCTGGTGCCGATCACCCTCGACCTGCCGGCCCACCCGCACCAGCGGCCGGTCGTGCGGCCTGCCGCGGCCTCGCCCGACGTGGTGCCCGGCGCCGACAGGGAGAGCCACTTCGCGATCCTGAGCGGGCTGAGCCGCAAGGGCGTGTGGGTGGTCCCGAGGCAGATGACGATCCTGGCCATGATGGGCGGCGCCGAGCTCGACCTCCGGCGAGCCAAGTTCGCCGCGCCCGAGGTCGTGATCACGATCAACGCGTTCATGGGCGGCGCCTCGGTGATCGTGGGACCGACCACCCGGGTGCAGATGGAGGGCACCGGGATCATGGGCGGCTACTCCGGGCCCTCCGGACTCGTCGAGGGCACCCTCGACGAGAGCTCACCGCTCGTCCGGATCAAGGGCGTCGCGATCTGGGGCGGCGTCAGCGTGGAGCGCAAGCACCTCTGACCCGCCGCGGGCTCGACCCGGGGGTGAGGTAGGTCAGGCCGAGGCCGGCTCCGCCTCCTTGGCCGTCTCCGGGATCCGGCCCGCGTTGTCGCGGTCGACGGTGAGGTTCTCGCCTGTGGCCGGGTCGAACAGGTGGATCTTGGACCCGTCGACCCAGATCTCCGCCTCCTGGCCCTCGCTGATCCGGCTCGCGCCGTCGAGGGAGACCACGAGCTGGGTGTGCATCGACTCCCCGTCCAGGTCCTGCTCGAGCTGGCGCAGCTGCTTCTCGACCTCCGGGGGCGCCTCGAAGGGGATGTAGGCGTAGGTCTCGTTGCCGAGCCACTCCACGACGTCGACCTTCGCCTTGAACGTCGACCCCGGGGCGCGGTCGGCCTTCACGGTGGCATCCTCGAAGTGCTCGGGCCGGATGCCGGCCATCAGCAGCCCCTTGCCCGCGGCCTTGGCCGCCTTGTCCTGCGGGACCTCGACGCTGCCGAACGGCAGCTTCACCGAGGTGCCCTCGACCGTGGCAGGCAGGAAGTTCATCGGGGGAGACCCGATGAACCCGGCCACGAACAGGTTGCCCGGGTTCTCGTAGAGCTCCCGTGGCGTGGCCAGCTGCTGGAGCAGCCCACGCTTCAGCACCGCGACCCGGTCGCCGAGGGTCATCGCCTCGGTCTGGTCGTGGGTCACGTAGACGGTGGTGATGCCGAGCCGCTTCTGCAGCCGCGAGATCTCGGTGCGCATCTGGCCGCGCAGCTTGGCGTCGAGGTTCGACAGCGGCTCGTCGAACAAGAAGGCGTCCGCTTCGCGGACGATCGCCCGTCCCATCGCCACCCGCTGCCGCTGCCCGCCCGAGAGGTTGCCCGGCTTGCGCTGGAGGTGCTCGTCGAGCTCGAGGGTCTTCGACGCCTCGCGCACCCGGGTGTCGATCTCGGACTCCGACAGGTTCCCGGCCAGCCGCAGCGGAAAGGCGATGTTCTCGTAGACGGTCAGGTGCGGGTAGAGCGCGTAGTTCTGGAAGACCATGGCCAGGTTGCGGTCGCGTGGCGCGAGGCCGTTGACCCGCTTGCCGCCGATGACCATGTCGCCGGACGTGATGTCCTCGAGGCCGACGATCATGCGCAGCAGCGTCGACTTCCCGCAGCCGGAGGGGCCGACCAGGATCATGAACTCGCCGTCCTGGACGTCGATGCTGACGTCGTTGACGGCCGGGAAGCCGTCGCCGTACTTCTTCACGATGTGGTCGATGTCGATGGCGGCCATCGGGTTACCCCTTCACTGCGCCGGACGTCAGGCCGGCGACGATCTTTCGCTGGAACAGCAGGACGATGAGGATGATGGGCACGGTGACCACCACGGAGGCCGTGGCCAGCTGCCCGTAGGGCGGGTTGAACGGGTCGGGACCGACGAAGAACGACATCTGCGCCGGCACCGTGCGCGACGATGTCGTCGAGGTCAGCGAGATCGCGAGCACGAACTCGTTCCAGGCGAAGAAGAACGTCAGGATCGCGGCGGTGAACACCCCGGGCGCCGCGAGCGGCACGATCACCTTCCGGAACGCCTGCCACGACGTCGCCCCGTCGACCTGGGCGGCCTGCTCCATCTCCCAGGGGATCTCCCGGAAGAACGCCGAGAGCGTCCAGATCGCCAGCGGCAGCGTGAACGACATATAGGGGATGATCAGCCCCGGCCAGGTGTTGAACAGGTGGAAGGTGCGCCACATGTCGAACAGCGGGCCGACCAGGGAGACGACCGGGAACATCGCGATCGCCAGCGCCAGCGACAGCACCGCGCGCTTGCCCTTGAACTCCAGCCGCGCGATGGCGTACGCCGCGAGCGTCGCGAAGACGACCGACAGCGCGGTCGCGATGATCGCGATGCCGAAGGAGTTGCGCAGCGCGTCGAGGAAGTCGCCGTCGTTGAAGATGTCCTTGTAGTTCTGCAGGGTCCAGGTCTCCGGCAGGAAGTGCGGGCTGCCGGCCGCCGTCTCGTCGGGGCCTTTGAACGACAGCGACAGGATCCAGACGACGGGCAGCAGGCACCACACCAAGATGACCAGGAAGCCGGCCCAGGTGCCCAGGATGGTGCGGCCGCGGTTCATCAGCCCTCCCCTCGGGCCTGGGCCAGATCGACGCGGAACATCGCGGTGATCAGCCAGGCCAGCAGCAGCACGGTCAGGAACAGGAGCACCGAGAGCGCCGAGCCCAGCCCCAGCTGGAACTGCTCGATCACCTGCCGGTAGGTCAGGAACGACGAGGACTCGGTGTCCTGGGCGCCCCGGGTCATCACGAAGATGTTGTCGAAGATCCGGAAGGCGTCCAGCGCGCGGAAGAGGACGGCGACCATGATCGCGGCCCGCATGTTGGGCAGGATCACCTTCCACAGGCGCTGCCACGCCGTGGCGCCGTCGACCTTGGCCGCTTCGATCATGTCCTCGGAGACCTGCGAGAGGCCGGCGAGCAGCAGCAGCGACATGAACGGCGTGGTCTTCCAGATCTCGGAGACCATGATCGCGAACATCGCGGGCCAGTGGCTGCCGAACCAGTTGGTGTCCGGACCGATCCACGGCAGCCAGTGGAACCACGAGTTCACCCAGCCGTTGTTGATGGAGAAGGTGAACTGCCAGGCGAAGGCCGAGACCACGGTGATGATGCCGTAGGGGATCAGGATCGCGGTGCGGATCGCACCGCGGGCGAAGACGATCCGGTGCATGACCATCGCGAAGGCGAAGCCGATCACGAGCTCGACCGCGACGGTGACGATCATGATGATGACGGTGTTGAGGGTGTCCTTCCAGAACAGCGAGTCGCCCAGGATCGTCGTGTAGTTGCTGACCCCGATGAACTCCTTGTCGTCCGGGGTGGTGAGCCGGTAGCGGAACAGCGAGAGGTAGAGGGCCTGGATCATCGGCCAGGCCGTGACGACCAGCATCACGACGACGGCGGGCAGCACCAGCTTCTGGCCGAGCCGGTTCTCGGCGACGGTGCGGTCGCTGCGGGCGGCTGCGGACGGCGCGGCCTTGGTGGCGGGCGTGGCGACGGCGGTGCTCATAGCAGCTTCTGCCCCTTCAGGACGTCCTCGATGAACGACTGGGACTTGGCGGGCGTCCCGGAGGTCACCGAGGAGGCGGGGTGCCAGGTGGACTGGATGGCACCGGATATGTCGCTCCAGTACGGCGTCACCGTGCGCGGCGCCGCGTTGTCGAGACTCTGCTGGAACAGGGTGAGCAGGTCGTCGGGGTAGATCTCGTGCAGCTTGGGGTCGGCGTAGCCCTCCGCGCTGGCGGGCATGTTGCCGGTGAGCTCTGCGTTGACGCCCTGGTTGTCGGGGCTGGTGATGCACGCCAGCGCCTTCATCGCGTCGTCCTTGTGGGCGGTGTAGGCGCTGACGCCGACGCCGATCCCGCCGTACGGCGGACGGGACTCCTGGCCCGCGACCGTCTCCGGATACATCGCGTAGCCCAGGTCGGACTTCACATCGGGCTGGGTCTTGTCGTAGTTGGTCCAGATGTAGGTCCAGTTGACCATGAACGCACCGTTCGGCGACCCGAACGTCGCGCCGGCCTGACCCTCCTGGGCGACCGAGAGGTCCGGGGGCGCCGCAGAGGAGTGCGCGAGCTCCGAGATGACCTTGGCCGCGTCGTCGCCCGCCTTCGACTTCACGTCGATCGTGGCGTCGACGCCCTTGGCGGTGTCGGTGGCGATCTCGCCACCGGCGCCGGAGATCAGCGCGTTGATCCAGACCACGTAGCCCTCGTACTTGTTGGCCTGCACCGCGACGGTGCCACCGTTCTTCGAGGCGGCCTGGATGACCTGGTCCCAGGTGACCGGCTGGGTCAGGTCGAGGCCGGCCTTCTGCGCGAACGACTTGCGGTACCAGAGCACCTGGGTGTTGGACCAGAACGGCGCGACGACCAGCTTGCCGTTCCACGTCGCGGCGTCCGTGGCGCCCTGGAACGACTGCTCTTTGAGTTTCGCCTGCAGGTCGGAGGGGATGTCCGCCAGGTAGCCCGCGTTGGCGAACTCCGCGGTGTAGGGCGGGTCGATGCTCATCAGGTCGATGCCCGGGTCCTGCGCCGCGAGCCGGCGGGCCAGCTGGATGCGCTGCTGGCTGGCGTCCTGGGGCAGCGTCTGCGTGGTGATGGTGTAGTCGCTGGTGCTGCAGTTCTTGGCGACCTGAGCCTGCCCGCCGCTGTCCGGGTTGGTGTACCAGACGAGCTGGGTCCGGCCGCTCCCCGAGGAGCACGCGGTGAGCGCCCCGGACGCCGTGGCCAGAGCCGCGAGAGCGACCACGGCCCGCCGTCGCCGACCCCGACGTAGAGCGGAACGTCGACCGGGACTTCGACCGGAACTCAGCCGCATCCGGTCCGCTGCCTGCGCTGTCCAAGGCCGATACATGCGTGGCCCCCTCCCGAGTGGTCTACGTCACAGTTAGCCCAAAAGGGTGGGTCGCTAAACCCCCAGCGGCCCACGAGTTCCTGCGCCGTACCTGACGGCCCCGGGGCGTGGGCTGCTGCGCCCGCCTGGTGACTACCGGGCCGGTGGCGCAGTCGACCCACGGTCGACCAGCCGCACCGGCTGCTCGATGGACGTCACCGGCAGCCCTTCGATCAGGCGTACGGCGAGCTCGGCGGCGATCCGGCCCTGCCCCGCGACGTCCTGGTCGACGGTGGTGACGCCGAGCAGCTCGGTGAAGGGATGCCCGTCGACGCCGACCACCGAGAGGTCCTCGGGCACCCGAACGCCGACCGAGCGGGCGTGCGCGATCGCGGCGATGGCGAGCTCGTCGGAGTAGGCGAAGACGGCCGTGGGCGGCTCGGGGACGGCCAGCAGCCGAGCCATGGCGCGGGCGCCGGCCGCAGCGTCGTAGTCCTCGGTGACGAGGAGCTCCTCGACCGGCTCGATGCCGGCCCCGGTCAGGGTCTCGCGCCACGCTCGGACCCGCAGCACGTCGGAGGGCCACGTGGTGCCGTCGGTGTCGCTCGTCCGGATCATGGCGATCCGTCGGTGTCCGAGGTCGACGAGGTGCCGGACCGCGAGCCGCCCGGCCTCGAGGTCGTCGACGCGCACGTGCGGGAAGTCGCGGACCGAGCCGCCGGCGACGACGACGTGCACCCCCATCAGGTCGAGCCGGTCCACCTCGTCCTGGGCCATGGGCAGGGCGGTCAGGATGACCGCGTCCGCCTTGCGGCGGGCGGGCAGCTCGCGCATGAAGCGGCTGCGCTCCTCCTCGCCCTCGACCTGGAAGACCAGCATGTCCAGCTCGGCGGCCCGCAGCAGCGGCGCCATGCTGGCGATCATGACGCTGTAGAACCACGCGTCGAGCCGCGGCACCACGATCGCGACCCGGCCGGTCTGTCCGCGTGAGAGTGCGCTGGCCTCGGGGGAGACGACGTAGGAGAGCTCCTCGGCGACCCGGCGGATCCGGTCCCGGGTCGTCTGGCTGACCCCCGGGACGTCACGGAGTGCGCGGGACACCGTCGCGATCGAGACCCGGGCGGCGCGGGCGACGTCGGCCATGTTGGCCTCGCCGTCCGGGGCCCCCGCGCCGTCCACCTTCGGAGCCTAACCGCTGCTCAGGCCGCGGCTCCCGGTCAGCGGGAGCACGGCGGTGCGGTGCTGCCCCGCTCCAGCAGCGTCGTCGGCAGGATCACCTGCTCGGGATGCCACGCCCCGCGGCCGGTGGCCCGCAGGGCGTCGAGCACCTGTCGGGCGGCCTGCCGGCCCTGCTCGAGGACGGGCTGCGCGACGGTGGTCAGGTCGAAGAAATCGGCCAGCTCGTGGTCGTCGATGCCGACCAGCGAGAGGTCCTCGGGGATCCTCAGGTCCAGCTCGCGCGCGGCGCGGAACACCCCGATCGCCATCTCGTCGGAGGCCGCGAAGATCGCGCTCGGCCGGTCCGGCCGGGTCAGCAGCTGCCGTCCCGCCGCGGTGCCGCCGGCCAGGGTGAACCCGCCGTCGACCTCGAGGCTCGGGTCGTGGGTCAGCCCGGCCTCGCGGAGCGAGTCGCGGTAGCCGGCCTCGCGCGCGTTGGGCGCGGTGAAGTCGAGCTCGCCCGGGCCGCCGACGTAGGCGATGCGCTCGTGGCCGAGCCCGATCAGGTGCTTGGTCGCGGTACGCGCGGCCTGCACGTCGTCGATGCGCACCGTGGACCAGCCGGGCACGTCGGCGCCCACGAAGATGACCGGCCGGTCCAGCGCCGCCAGTCGGTTGAGCTCGACCGTGCTGGGCTGGAGGCTCAGCACCACGACCGCATCGACGCGCTTGGTGAGGCGGCCCCCCTCGAAGACGCGGTGCCGCGCCGCCGCCGACCCGGCCAGGCTGTAGAGCAGCAGGTCGTAGCCACCCTCGCTGAGCACCTGCTCGGCGCCCTGGACCACAGAGGCGAAGAACCAGCGGGTCACGAACGGCACGACGACCGCCACCGTCCGGGTCTGTCCGCTCGCCAGCCCGGCCGCGCCGGGGGAGGGGACGTAGCCGAGCTGGTGCGCGGTCGCCCGGACCCGTTCTCGGGTCGCCTCGGAGACGCCGGGGAGGCCGCGCAGCGCTCGCGACACGGTCGCGGTCGAGATCTCGAGCTCGCGGGCGACGTCCTTGATGCCCGTCATTGTGGGAGCGCTCCCGCACAGGGGCCCGGGTGGGCTAGGTTGGCGCCGTGCCCAGCAGCCTTCCGGACCCCTCGACCCTCGCCTACGGAGTCGCCACGGCGGCCTACCAGATCGAGGGAGGCGTCACCGAGGACGGTCGCGGCCCATCGATCTGGGACACCTTCGCGGCCCGGCCCGGGGCGGTCCGCGACGGCTCCGACGGCAGCGTCGCCTGCGACTCCTACCACCGCTACGAGGAGGACCTCGACCTCGTCGTGGCGTCGGGCGCGGGCTGGTACCGGTTCTCCATCGCCTGGCCGCGGGTCCTCCCCGAGGGTGTCGGCCGGGTGGAGAGCAGGGGCCTGGACTACTACGACCGGCTCGTCGACGCGACGCTGGCGCGCGGCCTCACGCCGACCGCGACGCTCTACCACTGGGACCTGCCGCAGGCGCTCGAGGACCGCGACGGCTGGCTCAACCGGGAGACCGCCGAGGCCTTCGCCGACTACTCGATGATCGTCCACGACCGGCTCGGCGACCGGGTGGCGGTGTGGGCCACCCACAACGAGCCCTGGTGCGCGGCCTACCTCGGCTACGCCGCCGGCGTGCACGCCCCCGGGCGCCGCGAGGGCGGCGCCGGCCACCGGGCCGCGCACCACCTGCTGCTCGGGCACGGGCTGGCGGCGGCGCGGCTGCACGAGGCCGGCGCGAGCGACGTGGGGATCGTGCTCAACCTCGCGCCGTTCTGGCCCGAGGACCCCGACGACGCCGACCTGGTCGCGGCCACGGACGGCATCGACGCCATCCGCAACCGGGTCTGGCTCGGCCCGCTGGTCGACGGCCGCTACGACGAGGGGCTGCTCGCCGTCGCCCCGGAGCTCACCGACGGCGAGCTGGTCCGCGACGGCGACCTGGCCCTCGTCCAGGGATCCGCCGACTGGCTCGGCGTCAACTACTACACGCCGTTCCGCACGGCCGCGGCAGGCGCGGCCGAGCCCCACCCCGAGTCCGACGCCTACCCAGGGTCGGCGCCGGTCTCCTTCGTGGTCCGCGAGCCGCGCACCGACATCGGGTGGGAGGTCGACGCCCGGGGTCTCGAGGAGCTCCTGGTCGACACCCACCGTCGTACCAGCCTGCCCCTCCTCGTCACGGAGAACGGCGCCGCCTACGCCGACGATGCGCGGGTCGCCGGGTCGCCCGGCGTCGTCGACGACCAGGACCGGATCGCCTACCTGCGCGACCACATCGACGCCACTCGTCGCGCGCGTGACGCGGGTGCGGATGTGCGCGCGTACATCGTGTGGACCCTTCTGGACAACTTCGAGTGGGCCGAGGGCTACACGAAGACCTTTGGCGTGGTGCACGTCGATCCCCGCGACCAGACCCGGACCCCGAAGGCGTCCTTCCACTGGCTCGCGGAACACATCGCCGCCTCGGCTGCTACCCCTTGACGCTTCCGGCCAGCAGCCCGCGCACAAAGTAGCGCTGGAGCGACAAGAAGACGATCAACGGGACGATCAGCGAGACGAATGCGCCGGCGGACAGCAGGTGCCAGTCGTTGCCGCGCGTGCCGGACAGCTCGGCCAGCCGCACCGTGAGCGGCGAGACGTCGAGGCTGCCACCACCGAAGACCAGAGCGACGAGCAGGTCGTTCCAGACCCAGAGGAACTGGAAGATGCCGAACGCCGCGATCGCCGGCGCCATCAGCGGGAGCATGATCCGGCTGAAGATCTGGACGTGCCCCGCGCCGTCGACGCGGGCCGACTCGATCAGCTCACCCGGGATCTGCGACATGAAGTTGTGCAGCAGGTAGATCGCCAGCGGCAGCGCGAAGATCGTGTGCGAGAGCCAGATCGTGTAGAAGCCGCCACCCGGGGCGTCCGCTCCGGTCAGGGAGATGAAGTGGGCGCCACCGATGTGGGGGTCCACGTAGAGCTTCAGCAGCGGGATCATCGTGACCTGGATCGGCACGATCTGCAGCGCGAAGACCGAGACGAACAAGAAGTTGCGCCCCGGGAAGTCGATCCACGAGAACGCGTACGCCGCCAGCACCGCCAGGCAGATCGGGATGATCACCGACGGGATCGTGATCACGATCGTGTTGACGAAGTAGGTCGCCAGGTCGACGTCGGTGCCCTTGAGCACCGCGTGGTAGTTGTCGGTGGTGAAGTGCGGGTGGAGGAAGACGTTCCACCAGCCGTTGCCCTTGACGTCGCTCTCCGGGCGGAACGACGAGATGAGCAGCCCCGCGGTGGGCGTGGTCCACAGGACCGCGATCACCACCGCGATGAGCGACGCCCAGGGCGAGGTGAGCTTGTTCTTCGCGGTCGTGGCCGCGGTCTCGTGGACGACGACGTCCTCGACGGACACGTCCGGGTCGGCGAGTGTCATCGGGCCTCCAGCTTTCGCATCTGACGGACGTTGTAGACGACGATCGGCATCACCAGCACGAAGATCAGCACCGCGATGGCGGCGCCGAGGCCGGCGTTGTTGGATCTGAAGCTCTGCACGTAGAACTCATAGGCGAGCACGCTGGTGTCGAAGTTGCCGCCCGTGGCCGTACGGACGATGTCGAAGGCCTTCAGGGTGGTGATGCTGATCGTGGTCAGCACCACGATCAGCGAGGGCCGGATGCTCGGGACGGTGATGTAGCGGAACATCTTCAGCCCGCTCACGCCGTCGAGCGTCGCCGCCTCGATGATGTCCTCGGGGATCGCCTTGATGGACGCCGAGAGGATCGTCATCGCGAAGCCGGCCTGGACCCAGATCATGATGATGATCAGGAAGAAGTTGTTCCACGGCGAGGTGAGCAGGAAGTCGTAGGTGTGGAAGCCGAAGGTCTTCAGGATCTGGTTGGCGAGACCGATCTGGTCGTTCTCGTTGGACCGGTAGTTGTAGACGAACTTCCAGATCAGTGAGGCGCCGACCAGGGAGAGCGCCATCGGCAGGAAGATGAGTCCCTTGGCGAACTTCTCCATGCGGGCCCGGTCGACCAGGACGGCGTAGACGAGGCCGACGAACGTGGAGACGGTCGGCACCAGCGCCACCCACAGAGCGGTGTTGCGCAGCACCTTCAGCTCCTGGCTGTTGGTGAAGACCGTGTGGTAGTTGTGCAGCCCGTCGAACTGGGTCCCGCCGGTCGCGGTGTTCGTGCGGAACGACTGCCAGATCGTGTTGATCGCGGGGTAGAGCAGCCCGATGGCGATCAGGGCGATCGCGGGCAGCACGAAGGCAAGGAACTGGATGCGCTCGCCGTTGCGCGAGCGGAGCTTCGAGGTCAGCAGCAGGATCACGGCGACGACGCCGAAGAAGAGAGCGATGCAGATGAGCATCTGCAGGAACTTCTCACCTGAGGACATGCAGACTCCTGAGGTCGGAGGGTCGGCCCGGCCCGGTCCGGCCGGCCCGGCCCGGCCGACGCGAGCGCCGGCCGGACGCGGGTTGTGCGGTCAAGCGTCGGTCAGGATGCCGGCCAGGACTTCTCGATGTTGTCGAGAGCGTCCGTGGTCGACTCGCCGGTGATCCAGGCGGTCATCTCCTTCCAGAAGGAGTTGGCACCCACCTCACCCGGCATCTGGTCCGAACCGTCGAAGCGGAAGACCGCGTCGGGGTCCTGCAGGATCTGCGCCGAGAGCTGGTCGATCGGGCTGACCAGGTTCTGGACGTCGAGGCCCTTGTTGGCGCTGACCCAACCGCCGGCCGGGGTGGCCTTGGCCTTCTCGTTGGCCCACACGTCGGTCGACAGGTAGGTCTGGAGCGCCTGCACCTCGGGCTTGTCGGAGAATGCCGTGACGAACTCGCCACCGCCGAGGACCGGCTTGCCGAAGTCCTCGCTCATGGTCGGCAGGTAGAAGGCGAACACGTCACCGTCGGGGGCGACCTTCGTGCCCTCGGGCCAGTTGGCCGCGTAGAAGCCGGCCTGACGGTGCATGGCGCACTTGCCGTCGAGGATGGGCAGTCCGGCGTCCTGGAAGGCCGTCGTGGCGATCGAGTTCACGTCACCGATGCCGCCGTTGACGTACTTGTCGTTCTTCAAGATGTTGCCGACGTCGTCGAGGGCGGTCGCGATCTGCGGGTCATTGAACGGGATGTCGTGGCTGACCCACTGGTCGTAGACGTCCGGGCCCGCGGTGCGGAGCAGCACGTCCTCGAGCCAGTCGGTGGCCGGCCAGCCCGTGGCCTCACCGGACTCGATGCCTGCGCACCAGGGCTTGATGCCGGTGCCCGCGATCGTGTCGGAGAGCGCGAGCATGTCGTCCCAGGTCTCCGGGACGGTCCAGCCGTTGTCGGAGAACATCTTCGGGGAGTACCAGACGAAGGACTTCACGTTGGCGCCGAGCGGGGCCGCGTAGAACTTGCCGTCGACGGTGCCGTAGCCCTTCCAGTCCTCACCGAACCACTTGTCGGCGTTGTCGGACACCTGCGAAGGAGCCTCGACCACCTTGCCGGTGGCAACGAGGGTCTTCAGCAGACCGGGCTGCGGAACGAACGCGATGTCCGGCGGGTTGCCGGCCTGGACGCGGACGGGCAGCTGGGCCTCGAACTCCTTGGAGCCCTCATAGGTCACCGCGGCACCCGTGCAGGTGGTGAAGAGCTTGTAGGAGTCCTTCTGAGGCTGGTCCTCCGGAGCGACGATCGAGGTGTAGACGCCGACCTTCTTCCCGGACAGGTCGCCGAAGTCGGCGAGCTGCTCCAGGCCCTTGCACTCGGACTTGTCGGCGCCAGGCCACGTGCCCCCGGCAGAACCGCCTGATGAGTCGTCGCTTGCGCAGCTCGCCAGGGCCAACCCGGCGCCGAGCACAGCGGCGGCGACGGCAGCCACTCGACGCGTGTTGCGTGTTCGCATGCCTATTTCCTCTCGTTCATGATCAGCAGGTGAGTCTTTTCGCTCATCACTGAGCCGGTTCCTGACCACCTGCCCCGCTCCGTCATGGCTTAGGTAAACGCTTACGCAGAAGGTGGTCAAGGCTGCGGCGTAACGTTTCTGTAACGTACGTCACATCCGTGGGAACGCTCCCACGATGTGCCTCCGGCGTCAACCTGCGCTTTCGGCATCCGGGGTCTGCGGGCCGGCTTTCGGCGTACGTCGCGCCGTCCAGCAGGTGGTCTTTCGGCACCGGCCCTATCGGAATCGGGCCGGCTGCTCCTAGGGTGACCCGCGTCACTTCACTACGGATCGTCCGGCACGTACCTGCCGGTGAAGGGAGCACGCCACCATGGCAACAGTGACGTTCGACAAGGCACAGAGGTGGTTCCCGGGGGCCGACAAGCCCACGGTGCCTGGCATCGAGCTCGAGATCGGCGACGGCGAGTTCATGGTCCTCGTCGGCCCCTCGGGCTGCGGCAAGTCCACGACCCTGCGGATGCTCGCGGGTCTCGAAGAGATCAACGCCGGGAAGATCTTCATCGGCGATCGGGACATCACCGACATGCCGCCCAAGGACCGCGACATCGCGATGGTCTTCCAGAACTACGCGCTCTACCCGCACATGACGGTGGCCGACAACATGGCCTTCGCCCTCAAGATGGCCAAGGTCCCGACCGAGGAGCGCAACAAGCGGGTCGCCGACGCAGCCAAGATCCTCGGCCTGACCGACTACCTCGAGCGCAAGCCGAAGGCGCTCTCGGGTGGTCAGCGTCAGCGGGTCGCGATGGGCCGCGCGATCGTGCGCCAGCCCCAGGTGTTCTGCATGGACGAGCCGCTGTCGAACCTCGACGCCAAGATGCGCGTGCAGACCCGCACCGATATCGCCAAGCTCCAGGCCGACCTCGGCGTGACGACCGTCTACGTCACCCACGACCAGGTCGAGGCCATGACGATGGGCGACCGGGTCGCCGTCATGAACTTCGGCGAGCTGCAGCAGGTCGACACCCCGCTCAAGCTCTACGACCGCCCCGTCAACCTCTTCGTCGCCGGCTTCATCGGTTCGCCCCAGATGAACCTGCTCGAGGCCAAGGCCGTCGAGGGCCAGGCCAAGATCGGCGGCTACCTGGTGCCGGTCGACCCGACCGCCTCGAAGAAGATGGAGGGCAACATCACCGTCGGCGTGCGCCCCGAGTCGTGGCGGATCGTCTCCGCCAACGAGGGCGGGCTGCCGATCACGGTCACCGTGGTCGAGGAGCTCGGCGCGGACGGCTTCGTCTACGGCACCTGCGACGTCGAGGGCACCCCGAGCAACGTCATCGTCCGGGTCAACGCCCGCGACACGGTGCACAAGGGCGACGTGATCTACGTGACCACCGACCCCAAGGACGTGCACGTCTTCGACACCGAGACGGGCGCAAGGCTGTCTGACTGACCGTTGGCTTTCGACCCCGGGGAGTTTCGGCCCCGATGTCCACGACTGTGGACATCGGGGCCGTGTCGCTTCCCGGTCGCTGAGAAGGTCGACACGGCCCTATTTACCCCCGCGAGCTTCGACCCGAGTCCGCGGCGACAGCTCGCTTCGCTCGCCGGCGCCTGGCTCGCTGCGCTCGCTTCGGCGCGGTCGCCACGGCTATCGGGCCGATCGCGGGGCGCGCGCTGCGCGCGAAAGACCGGGTCGCTTCGCTCCCGTCACCTGGCTGGCGACCGGGGGTGAGGTAGCGCTCCCAACTGGAGTCGGCCATGGGTTGGTGGATGGGAGCGCAGCGACCCGGTCTTTCGCGGGCGAAGCCCGCGCGCCCCGCGATCGGCCTCCGGGCCGTGGCGACCGCGCCGAGCGAGCCCCAGCGAGCGACGGCGCCTGCGAGCGCAGCGAGCGTCGCCACGGACTGGGGGCCGAAGCTCGCGGGGGTAAAAAGGACCGTGCTGACGTTCTCAGCGACCGGCAAGCGACGCGCTTGCCAGCTCGGTGAGCGAGCGTCGCCGCGGACAGGGGCCCGAAGCGCGTGGGGGTGAAGGGTCAGCCTCGGGCTGCGCGATCCGCCGTACGCCTGATCCCGTCCGCGAAGGTCTCGAAGAGGGCCGGGGGGAGGTCGTGGCCCATGCCGTCGATCAGGAGCAGCTCGGCGCCGGGGATGGCGGCGGCGGTGGCCCGGCCGCCCGAGGGGTGCACGAGCTTGTCGGCCAGGCCGTGCACGACCAGGGCCGGCATGGACAGGGAGCGCAGCTTCGCCGAGCGGTTGGGCTGGGTGAGGATCGCGGCCATCTGGCGCAGGGTTCCGCTGGAGGTGAGGCCGCGGTCGTAGGTCTCGGCGGCGCGCGCCCGGATGCGCTCCTCGGTGATCGGATAGCCCGGCGATCCGATCAGCTTCCAGCTCCTGACGCTGAGCTCGATGTAGCCCTCGCGGCCCGACCCCTTGGCCAGCAGGCTGGGCAGCAGCGAGGGGTGCTGCCACCCCACGGTCCGCTTGCCGGTCGTCGACATGATGCTGGTCAGCGAACGGACCCGGTCGGGACGGGCGATGGCCATGGTCTGGGCGATCATGCCGCCCATCGAGACCCCGCAGACGTGGGCCGACTCCAGCCCGAGGTGGTCGAGGAGCCCGAAGGTGTCCGTGGCCATGTCGCTCAGTCCATAGGGCACCCGCACCCGCGCGCCGGCGGCGGCGCGCACCAGGGTGGGCCGGGTGACCCGGCCGACGGCCCGGCTGGACCGGCCGCTGTCGCGGTTGTCGAAGCGGACCACGTAGAAGCCGCACTGGACCAGCAGCTCGCACAGCGCCGGGTCCCACCACGTCATCGGGCCGCCCAGCCCCATCACGAGCAGCAGCGGCTCGTCGTCGGGGGTACCGAAGGTCTGGTAGCAGAGCTCCACGTCGCGACCGACGGGGGCGAAGAGCTCCTGGGAAGCGGTCACCGTCACGATGAAGAGTCAACCAAATGGTCGGAGTTCCCACCCTTTTGGGTTACCTGCCCGTAATCTCGAAGGTGTGAGCGCGTCAACGGCGACGGCCGGCTCCCCGCACGAGCGACACCCCCTGCAGAACCCGCTGGGGTCGTTCCTCCTGCCCGCCGGGTTCCACCGTCCGCGGGCCCTCGAGGTCCTGCGCGAGAGCAGCGTGGTGCTCGAGGCCGGCCGCTGTGCCGTCGGGTCGATCGAGGAGCGCCGACGCCGCTGGGTCAGCTCCTACGCCGCCGCGGAGCCCCGCACCGACGACCCGGTCATCCTGGTCCCCGGCTTCATGGCTGGCGACCTGACCCTGCGCACCCTCAGCCGGACCCTGCGCGGCCGCGGCTTCCGCACCTACCGCTCGCACATCCATGCCAACGTCGGCTGCACGCTGGCCGCTGCTGACGAGCTCGAGCGCCGGATCGAGTCGATCGCGATCCGGCGCGAGAGCCGGGTCCGGATCGTCGGGCACAGCCTCGGTGGGCTGCTGGCCCGCGGCCTCGCCGTACGCCGGCCGGACCTGATCTCGGGGATCGTCACGATGGGCAGCCCCATGCTCGCCCCGGGCGCGCACCACGTGCTGCTCTCGAGCAGCGTGGACGTGCTGGTCCGGCTGAGCCGGGCGGGGGTGCCAGGGCTGATGTCGGAGGAGTGCGTGGCGGGCAGCTGCGCCCGGCAGAGCTTCCAGGAGAGCCGCGAACCGATGCCGGCCGGCGTCTCCTTCACCGCCATCTACTCCCGGCGGGACGGGATCGTCGACTGGCGAGCCTGTGTCGACCCGGAGGCCCGCGCCGTGGAGGTGACGGCCTCACACGTCGGCATGGCCCTCGACCCGCGGGTCAGCGCCCTGGTCACCGAGGCGCTGCGGTTGCCCGGCCGGGGCGCCGTGGGGTTGTCAGTTCTCGAAGTCGATAGCGGCGAAAGCGCGTAGCTTCGAGAGCTGGTGCTCGCTGCGGATCGAGCGGATCGTGCCGCTGCGCGAACGCATCACGAGCGAGTCGGTGGTGCAGCCGCCGGGGCGGTAGCGCACGCCGCTCATCAGGTCGCCGTCGGTGATGCCGGTGGCGACGAAGAAGCAGTCGTCGCCCGTGACCAGGTCGTCGGTGGTGAGGATGTGGTCGCAGTCGAGGTCGTGGCCCGCGTCGAGCGCCTTCTGCCGCTCGGCGTCGTCCTGGGGCCAGAGCCGCCCCTGGATCACCCCGCCCATGCACTTCATGGCGCAGGCGGCGATGATGCCCTCCGGGGTGCCTCCGATCCCGAGCAGCAGGTCGACCCCGCTGTTGCGGCGGGCCGCCGAGATCGCCCCGGCGACGTCGCCGTCGACGATGAACTTGATCCGGGCGCCGGTGGCTCGGATCTCGTCGACCAGGGCGGCGTGCCGGGGCCGGTCGAGCACGACGACGGTGACGTCGGAAGGGTTGGTGCCCTTGGCCTTGGCCACCTGGTGGATGTTCTCGGCGACGGGGTATCGGATGTCGACGACGTCGGCAGCCTCCGGGCCGGTGACCAGCTTCTCCATGTAGAAGACCGCCGACGGGTCGTACATCGAGCCGCGTGGCGACACGGCGAGCACGGCGACCGCGTTGCTCATCCCCTTGGCCGTCAGCGTGGTGCCGTCGATCGGGTCGACCGCGACGTCGCACTCGGGGCCGGTTCCGTCACCGACCCGCTCGCCGTTGTAGAGCATCGGGGCGTTGTCCTTCTCGCCCTCGCCGATCACCACGACGCCGTCCATGCCGATCGTGGAGATCATCACGCGCATCGCGTTCACGGCAACGGCGTCCGCGCCGTTCTTGTCTCCCCGGCCGACCCAGCGGGCCGCCGCCATCGCCGCAGCCTCGGTCACCCGCACCAGCTCCAGGGCGAGGTTGCGGTCCGGCGACTGGGGGGAGGGGACCAGGCTCGCAGGCTCCATGGCCCGGACTCTAACGTCCCGGCGCCGCGAGCGTCCCCACCCCGACAAAGAGAGATGCCGTCGGGCGGGGTCGACTTGACGCGGTTCAGCCCTGTCCCGCGGTGTCCAGGAGGTCGCTCTGCACCTGCAGCGGTGCCGGCTCGGGTGCGGGGGCAGGAGCCGGGCACGGCGAGTCGAACGACGCCTTGCCCATCGCGTGCTCCCAGCTGTCGGCGTCCATGTGCTGGCCGAACGCCGCGCAGAGCGCCTTGGTCAGCGAGCCGTAGGTGTCGACCTTCTCCGGGTGGGGGTCCCAGGTGCGGACCGTGCCGTCCAGCCCACCCGAGAGCAGCAGCCCGTCGGTCGTGAACTGGGCTCTCTGGACGAGGTCGTCGTGGCCCAGGAGCGCCCCGAGGTAGGACCCGTCGCGAGCCGAGAACAAGAACCCGCGGCCGGCCAGGTCGAAGGCCGCCACGCGTTCGCCGGCCGGGTCCATCGCCGAGGTCCAGGTGGTCGCCAGCACATTGCTGAACTCGAACTGGCCCCCCGAGGCCTTGAACGACTGGACCACCCGGCCGCTGCGCAGGTCGACCAGCGGTTGCCCGGTGGACACCGAGGGGCCGGCGACCAGCGCCCGGCTTCCGGCGGCGTCGGGGACGATGATCGACGGGTTGAGGTTGGGGTCGACGGCCTGGTGGATGGTGGTGGTCTTCCCCCCGTCGAGCCCGGCCCAGGAGACCAGGAGAGCCGACCCGGACGACGCGAGCACGGTGCCGTCGTCCAGGACGGCGACGGCGTTCAGCGGCCGCGGCGGCGCCATCCAGGTGGCGGCCAGCCGGGGGCTCGTGGGGTCGCGGACGTCCCACAGCAGCACCTGTGACCCGGTGACCTCGAGCAGGATGGCCCCGTCGGGCGAGAACGTCACGGTGCTGGCCGGGCTGCCGAACGCCGTGAGCTCCTTGGGCGTACCGCCGCCGAGGTCGTAGCCCTGCAGCCCCGTGCCGGTGGCGAGGACGGCGACCCGGCCGTCGGGTCGTAGCGTGGTGCTGGTCGACTGCGGCAGGGTGCCGAGCTTGGTGCCGCTGGCGAGGTCCCAGACGGTGGTGTCTCCCGTCCCGGCGGTCAGCGCGATCGGACCGCCCGCTACCAGCGTGGCGCCCTCGGTGCGCAGCACGTCGCGGGCGGGCGACTCGAGCAGGGTCTTCGCCTGGGCCCGCAGCCGCGCCGAGTGCTGATCGAGCTCGAGGCCCTCCACCAGGGCGATGGCGGCTGCGACCGGGTCGCTGGTCTGCCAGCCCTGCGCGACCGCTGCAAGCTCCGCGACCCGCGAGTCGGTCGCCTTCGCCTTGGACGTCTCGGCCAGCCGGTGGTTGGTGCTCGAGTTCACCGACAAGGTGACGAGCAGGGCCGCGACCAGCGCGGCGGCCACCGCGCCGACCGAGATGCGCACCATCCGGGTGCGTCGCTGGCGCAGGCCGGACGCTTCGACGTATGCCGCCACATCCGGGGTCGCGAGCCCCCCGCTGCGGACCTGCCAGTCGCGGGCCTGGTCGAGCTCGAGGCCCGAGAGCAGTCCCGAGGACGTGGCGCCCGCGTCGCGCCAGTCGGCGGCTCGCCGCTCGAGCCGGGCGCGCAGGATCAGGTCGACGCGGCGTTGCTCGATCAGCTCGACCAGCGGTGGCCACGCCGAGAACAGCGACTCGTGCGCGGGGGCGTAGACCTGCTGGTCGTTGACCTCGTTGACCACGACCAGGCGGGCCTCGACCAGGTCGTCGAGGATCTCTCGGTGCTCAGGTGGGACGTCGGCGGCGCGGGCCAGGCGCTTGTGCGGGGTGTCGTCGGTGAGGCTGACCAGGTGCAGGATCGCCTCGGCGACCTGCGCCTCGGTGCGGCCCCCGGTCGCGACCTCCGCGGCACGCGAGGCGATCGCCCCCTTGACCCCGCCGACGGCGTCGTACTCCGCGTGCGTGAGGCGGCCGTCCTCGGCATCGCTCGCCAGCCGGGCGAGGGTGAAGGCGAGCAGTGGCAGGGCATCCCCCGAGCCGGTGTCGTCGACCAGCCGCTGCACCAGGCCGTCCTCCAGGCTCAGGTGCGAGCGCCGCGCGGGCTCGGTGATCACCTCGGCGAGGTCGGTGCGGGTCAGCGGCGGGACGTGCAGCACGGTGGGCGCGACCGACATCGCGAACTTGCCCGTCTCGGCGGCGACCCGGTCCCACATGTCCGTGCGCGCAGTCATCACCACCCGCAGCGGCGACGGGGCCGCGCAGCTCGTGGTCAGCGCCTCCAGGAAGGCCTGCCGCTCGGCTGCCGGGGTCACGGTGACCAGCTCCTCGGCCTGGTCGACGACCACGAGCACCTTGGTCTCGGCCGAGCCGTGACCGGCCTCCCGGAGCTCGCGGACGTAGTCGGCCATGCCGCCGGGGGTCGCGAGCAGCCCCTGGCAGCGGTCCGCGTCGAGGCCGTCGGCACCGACGCTCTTCGCGGCGTGCGCGAGCGCCAGCGACATCTCGGCCAGCGGCACGTCAGATGGTGTCCAGGGGTCGCTGATGACCCAGTCGGGGGTGATCCGCAGCGCGGGCACCAGGCCGGCACGCACCAGCGACGACTTGCCGCTGCCCGAGGGCCCGAGCACCGGGATGATGGCGCCCTCGTGGCTGCGGCTCGGCGGGTCGACCAGCTGGCGGAGCTGGTCGATCTGCCGGTCGCGGCCGAAGAACACCGCGGCGTAGGACTCGTCGAAGGCCCGCAGCCCCGGGAACGGCGAGCGCGACGCGTCCCAGCGCGCCTCCTGGTCCAGGCCGAGCGCGACCAGCGCCGAGCGGACCCGCTCGCGGTCGAGGGCGCCCGACGTCACGTGCAGCCCCTGCAGGTCCTCGGTGAGCGGATGCGGCGAGCAGCCGTCGACCAGCAGCGCCAGGATCGGCTTGCGCAGCCAGCGGGTCAGCGCCAGCTCGGAGTGGCACCACTGGCTCGCGTTGGACTTCGGCGTGGTGATGAACACCACCGCGTCGCAGGCGTCGAGGTTCGTGAACAGCTGGTCGCGCCATGCCTTGCCCGGCACCAGTCCGCCGGTGGGGTCGAAGTCGAGGAACACCGACTCGTAGCCGAGGTCGGCGAGGCAGTCCTTCACGTCCGCCGCCAAGGCGTTGTCGGCGGAGGAGTGCGAGACGAACAGCTGGGCCACCGCTCCACCTCCCCTCGTGCGGCCGGGCAATCATCACCGCTGACCGGGCGCCTGTGAAGATAACCGGCGTGAGCGATCCATCGGCGCAGGCACCCCCCGGCCGGCCGAGCCGCTACAACCGCAGCTTCGGCGGGCTGCTGGCGGCGATGGTCGTCACGGTGCTCTTCGTGGCGGCGTACGTCGGCTTCCGGGCGCTCACCCGCGACCAGCCGGAGGTCACACCGGAGTCGGTGCACTACCTCAGCTGCGTGTCCGACCTCCAGGCCGCCGGCACCACGGTCGTCTACCCGATCCAGCTCCCCGCCGGGTGGATCGACTCGAGCGTGGACTTCTCCCGGGGTGACCCGCCGAGCTGGCAGCTGGGGATCCTGACCGACCGCGGGGAGTTCGTCGGGGTCGTGCAGGAGAAGGACCAGGTCTCCGACCTGCTCTCGACCTACGTGGACAAGTCGCCGGTCGCTGGGCAGGACGCCGCGCCGCCCAACGGCCTCGGCGTCACCGGCTGGCAGACGTGGTCGGACACGGGCGGCGACCACGCCTACTCGACGGTGCTCTCCAGCGGGCCGCTGGCCGGGGAGACGCTGCTGGTCTACGGCTCGGCGCCGGTCCAGGACCAGGAGGCGCTGATCGACCTGCTCACCCTCGGGCCGGTGCCGGGCCAACCCGCCGGGTCGCCCGCCTGCGACTCACCGGACTCCTAGTGTCTTGTCAGGCGGATCCGCACACTAGTTCCGCGGCCCAGGCACGCACCTGGCGGCGTTGCCGACGCTGCGAAGACGTCCAGTCTGCGTGCGCGCCGGCGCCTTGCCGTGCACGCACCTGGACCACGGACTTATCGCACGGATCTACCGGACAGGACACCAGCGGATCTCACTCGTCGTCGGCGTCAAGCGTCTCGTCGAGCCGCTTGCGGACGCCGTCGAGCCACTGCTGGCAGATCGTGGCGAGCCGTTCGCCGCGCTCCCAGAGGGCGAGTGACTCCTCGAGGGTGGTGCCGCCCGCCTCGAGCCGGCGCACGGTCTCGACGAGCTCCTCGCGGGCGGCCTCGTAGGACAGCTCCGGCGCGCCGGGCTGGTCGTCGGCCGTCTTCTTGTCAGCCATTCACGCTCTCCTCGAGGAGCTCGGTGCGGGTCGTCGTCGCGTGCACCCGGCCATCGGCGACCCGCACGTTGATCTCGGCGCCCGCCGCGACGCGCCCGACCGAAGTGACCACCTGGCCCTCGGCGTCCTGGAGCACGGCATAGCCGCGCTCCAGGGTGGCCAGCGGCGACAGCGAGCGGGCGCTGGCGCGGTGGTGGGCGATGTCGTCTGCGGCACGCTCGATGCGGTGGCTCAGGGTCCGCCGGGCCCGGTCGCGGAGCTCACGCACCTCCGCGGCGCGCTCGTCGAGCAGCCCGCGAGGGTCGCCGAGCACCGGGCGCGACCGGAGCGCGTCGAGGCCGGACTGCTCGCGGGCGAGCCAGCCGCCGACCAGGTGACGGAGTCGGTGCCGGGCGCCCTCGACCAGGCGCAGCTCCTCGGCGACGTCGGGGACGACCAGCTTGGCTGCGTCGGTGGGGGTTGACGCGCGGACGTCGGCCACCAGGTCGAGCAGCGGCTGGTCCTGCTCGTGACCGATCGCGGAGACGACCGGCGTACGCAACCGGTGGACGGCGCGGACCATCGCCTCGTCGGAGAACGCGAGGAGGTCCTCGACCGAGCCGCCGCCGCGGGCCACCACGATGACGTCGACATCGGGGTGCCGCTCCAGCCGCTCCAACGCCTCGATCACCTCGGCGGCCGCGCGCGGGCCCTGCATGGTGGCGTAGGCGACCTCGAAGGCGACGTTGGGCCAGCGCCGCCGCGCGTTGTCGAGCACGTCGCGCTCGGCAGCCGACCCGGGTGCGGTGACCAGCCCGACGCGATGGGGCAGGAACGGAAGCGACCGCTTCAGCTCTCGGGCGAACAACCCCTCGGCGGCGAGCAGCTGGCGGCGCCGCTCGAGGCGGGCCAGCAGCTCGCCCAGACCGACCATGCGCAGCTCGCGGACCGCGAGCGAGAACGAGCCGCGGTTGGCGTAGTAGGACGGCTTGGCCAGCACCACGACGCTCGCCCCCTCGACCAGCGGCGCAGCGAGGCTGTCCACGGTCTGTCGCGACACCGTCAACGGCACCGAGATGTCGGCCACCGCGTCGCGCAGGGTCATGAAGACGGTGTTGAGCCCCGGTCGCCGGCTGATCTGCGCGATCTGGCCCTCCACCCACACGGCGCCGAGCCGGTCGACGTACTGCGAGATCAGGTTGGCGATCTGGCGTACCGGCGCGGGGGACTGCGCGGTCGTCTCGAGGGCCATGTGCGCCGACTTTAGGGGGTGGCGCCGACGCCCGTACGCTGGCGGCATGACTACCGACCTCGGTACGCCGCGCGTACTGCCCTCCGACGAGGCCGAGCGCGCCGTGCTGCTCGCCGCGCCGCGCGGCTACTGCGCTGGTGTCGACCGGGCGGTGGTCACCGTCGAGAAGGCGCTCGACCTCTACGGCTCGCCGGTCTACGTCCGCAAGCAGATCGTGCACAACAAGCACGTCGTGGCCGACCTCGAGTCGCGCGGGGCGATCTTCGTGGAGGAGCTCGAGGAGGTGCCGACCGGGGCCACCGTGGTGTTCTCCGCCCACGGCGTCTCTCCCGAGGTGCACCGCCAGGCCGACGAGCGCGGGCTCAAGACCATCGACGCGACCTGCCCCCTGGTGACGAAGGTGCACCACGAGGCGAAGCGGTTCGCGGGCGACGACTACGACATCCTGCTGATCGGCCACGCCGGTCACGAGGAGGTCGAAGGAACCGCCGGTGAGGCTCCCGACCACATCCAGCTCGTCGAGGGGCCCGCGGACGTCCCCGGCATCGTGGTGCGCGACCCGGCGAAGGTGGCCTGGCTCTCCCAGACGACCCTCTCCGTCGACGAGACCCTCGAGACCGTGGCCGCGATCCGGGAGCGGTTCCCGCTGCTGCTCGACCCGCCCAGCGACGACATCTGCTACGCCACCCAGAACCGCCAGCTCGCGGTCAAGGAGATCGCGCGCGGCTCCGACCTACTGATCGTGGTCGGCTCCGGCAACTCCTCCAACTCGGTCCGGCTGGTCGAGGTCGCCCTCGAGGCGGGCGCCAAGGCCGCCTACCGGGTCGACGACGCCTCGGAGATCGACGAGGCCTGGCTCGACGGCGTGCGCACCGTGTCGGTGACCTCCGGTGCCAGCGTCCCCGAGTCGCTGGTGCAGGAGGTGCTGAGCTTCTTGGGGGAGCGCGGCTACCCGGACGCGCGCGCGGTGCACAGCGCCGAGGAGTCGCTCATCTTCGCGCTCCCCAAGGAGCTGCGCCGCGACCTCAAGGCGGCCGGACGGAGCTAGCGGCTGCTAGCGACGCCGGCGGGTGCGGCGCCGGGTCGAGCTGCCGGGCTGCTTGACCGGCGGCGGGTCCGGGGTCTCGTCGTCCCCGGCCGGCTCCTCGGGCTCCTCGGTGCTCGCCGGGTCCTCGTCTGGCTCGGCAGGCGTCTCGGGCTCGTCGGGCTCCTCGGGCTCCTCGGTGCTCGCGGGCTCCTCGTCTGGCTCGGCAGGCGCCTCGGGCTCGGAGGATTCGTCGGGCTCCTCGGTGCTCGCCGGCTCACCGTCGGGCTCGGCAGGGGCTTCGGGCTCGTCGGGATCGGACGCCGCGTCGGGCTCGGACGTCTCCTCCGGCCCGCCCGGGGCAGGTGGCTCCTCCTGGTCGGGGTCGTCGCCCCAGTCCTCCAACTCCCAGTCCCCGTCGGACTCGCCGACCGGCCCTGACTCCGGCTCTGACTCCGGCCCAGAGACCGGCCTAGAGACCGGCCTAGAGACCGGCCTAGAGACCGGCCTAGAGACCGGCGCTGAGACCGGCTCCGAGTCCGGCTCCGAGTCCGGCTCCGAGTCCGGCTCCGAGTCCGGCGTCTCCGCGGACTCCGAGTCGCGCTCGTCGTCCTCGTCGTAGAGCTCGGCGTCGATCGGCGGCAGCTCGCCGGTGTCATCGTCGAGGTCGGTGCGCAGCTGCTGCGCCAGGTCGTCGTCGATCTCGTCGTGGTCGACGACGTCCTCGACCTCGACCTCGTCCGCCTGCTCCGCCGAGCCCTCCTCATCGATGTCTCTGGCCTCGATCTCGTCGACGTCACCGAGCGCGTCGAGCTCGTCGTCCGGCTCTGGGTTGCGCGCGGGCGACGGGTCAGGCTCGCGGACCCGCACCTCGCCGCCCGAGGCGTCGTAGCTGGCGAGGTCGTCGGCATAGACGTCGGGGTAGTCGTCGGGGTAGTCGTCCGGGTAGATGTCGGCGTCGCCCTCCCCGGACCGCTCGCCGTGGCCGATCTCCAGGTCGTCGTCGTCGTCGAACCCGCCCCCGAGCTCGTCGCCGACCCCGTCATCGAACTCGTCGTCGCGCACCCGAGCCAGCCGTCGGTCGCGGCGGATCATCGCCACCAGCTGCAGGAGCAGCACCAGGAGCAGGGCCGAGATGACGATCACGATCAGCTTGGCGTAGGACTTCTCCTTCTTGACCACCTGGTGGGGAGCCAGCGACCTGCTGGACGCGATGAAGGCGGGGTTGTCGGTGTCGGCGATGACCAGGTCGCCGTCCAGGTGCGGCCAGCCGGCGGCGCCCACCGCGTCCACGACCTTGCGCACGAGGTCGCCCGGGGCGGCCTTGTTGTCCGGGGCCCAGCTGCCCAGCATCAGCACCAGGCGGTCGTTGCGGTCGATGGACTCCAGGGCCGCGTAGGGGTCCTGCGAGGTGAAGTCGACCGTCTCGTTGTCGCGGTCGACGAGTCGCTTGGACGAGAGCTTGAGTGGTGCGTCCAGGGCGTCGGAGTCGGCGCTGAGGGCACCGACGATCAGCCCCGAGCGGTCGTCGGCCAGGAACGCGTCGGGCTGCATCAGCTGGATGTCCAGCGGAGCGCCCGCGGCCCGCTGCAGCTCGGCGATCAGGGCGGCGGCATTGATCGCCGCGCTGGCCTGTCGGCCGTCGTCCGCCCGGAGCGCGACGGGCAGGGTCCCCTCGAAGATCTGCGGAAAGAGCTGGAACCCCCTCGCCTCCCCGGTGCCGTGCGCGACGGTGACCGTCGAGCCACTGGTGTCGAGGTCGACCTCCGCCGCCGGGATCGAGGGAGGCGTGCAGGCCGAGCCGTCGGGAGCCAGGGCGTTGAGGGTGAGCTCGATGTCGTTGACCGAGCGCAGCTTTCCGGCCGGGAGCTGCGCGTCGAGGTCGAACCCGGCCTCGGAGCCGAGCACCGCGGAGCCGATCAGGTCGCCGTTCGCGCGTACGTCGAGGCGGGCGCCACTGCCTGCGGCGAACGCGGTGTGGGAGCCCTCGAGGTGCAGCTTCATCGACGAGACCGGCTCGCCGAAGGAGTCCTGGCGCAGCTCGAAGTGCTGGGTCACCGAGCCGTAGCCGGTGATCGCGAGCGTGTCGACGCCCAGGTCGTCGAGAGTGCGGGTCTTGGCGGTGCTGCGCGGCTTTATCTGCTGCGACAGGTCCTGCGCGTCGGTCCCGGAGAGCCCGAGCAGGTCGGTCGAGAGGGCCCGTGCGGCGTCGACGAGCGAGTCGCCGGTGCCGGTCAGTGTCAGCATCGGGATGCCGGAGGTGGTCGAGACCGCGGTGGTCACCTCACCCGGCCGCCCGGGGACCAGCGCGACGACGCGCTGACTCGCGGTCGCGGTCTCCGGCGGCGGCGCGGTGAGGCTCAGGCTGATGGGGGTGTCGTCGTCGTAGCGGTAGGCCAGCGCGTCGACCGCAGTGAGCCCTGCGGTGATCATGTCGGCGTCGGCGGTCTCGGGGATCACGACCGTGATGCCGGCTGACGAGGGAGGGAAGAAGTCGCCGACGGTCGTCGGTGCCACTTCGGCGCCGCGGTAGGAGAGCTCGATCTTGCGCATGGAGGCAACGCCGCCGGCCGGGAGGCAGGTCGCGCCGACGATCGCCGGGCCTTCGGTCGACATCGTCAGCCCGATGGTCCCGTTGGCGATCACGTCGGCTGGCGTCACCGGGATCTCGACCTTCTGGTAGAGGGCGGAGGGGACGCTGGTGCGCACCGCGCCGTTGACCCGGAAGGTGATGGTGCCGCCCTCGACCACCTCGGGCATGGTCACGGCACCGTCGATGCCGCGGACCTCCACCCCGCTCGGGACGTGGACGGCGAAGCTGCTGGTGCTCTCCACGGCCGTCGACATCGTCCCGGGGACCGAGGTGACCTCCGCGTGCGCCAGCGGCGCCGGCAGGACCACGAGCGCCGTGACGGCCAGCACGAAGAGCGCGCCGAGGAGCGCCGGTGCTGCCGGGCGGCGTCGGAGAATCGCGATGCCCCCCAACGCAACCTCCTGGACCGCGCCTGTGGCCAGCGTGGCCTCAGTGATCGATGTTTCCGATGGTGTCACAGTGTGACGGGCGGGACCCGCACTCTGCACCCTAAACGCGGCAGGTCACGAAGGCTCCTTAGAGTCGACCCGTGGCGAGGTACGTCGACATCCATCCCGAGAACCCGCAGGAGCGGCTGCTCCAGCAGGTGGTCGACGCGGTGCGCGACGACGCGCTGATCGCCTACCCGACCGACTCCGGCTACGCGCTCGGCTGCCGGATCGGCAACCGCGAGGGCCGCGACCGGATCCTGCGGATCCGCGGTCTCGACGACCACCACCACTTCACGCTGGTCTGCAAGGACTTCAGCCAGCTCGGCCACCTCGCCCACGTCGACAACGCCTCGTTCCGGGCGATCCGGGCCGCGACCCCCGGGCCCTACACGTTCATCCTGCCGGCGACGCCGGAGGTCCCGCGGCGGCTGCTGCACCCCAAGAAGCGCACGGTCGGCGTCCGGATCCCCGACCACGTCGTGGTGCACGCCCTGCTCGACCTGCTGGGTGAGCCCCTGGTGTCGAGCACGCTGATCCTGCCGGGGGAGACGGAGCCTCGGACGATGGGCTGGGACATCAAGGAGGAGCTCGACCACGCGGTCGACCTGGTGATCGAGGCGGGGGAGACCCCGGCCGAGCCGACGACGGTCATCGACTGGTCCGACGGCGCCCCCGAGGTGCTCCGCCAAGGCGCCGGCGACGCCTCCAGGTTCGTCGCCTAGGCGGCCAGCACCGGCCGGTAGGTGTGGATGACCACGCCGTTCTCGACGACCTCGGTGCCGACCAGCTCGAGGCCAGCCAGCCCGCCCGGACGAGCCAGCGGTGTGCCCTCGCCCACGAAGACCGGGAAGACCGCGAGCCGCAGCTCGTCGAGCAGGCCCGACTCCAGCAGCTCCTGGCCCACGCCCGAGTGGCCGTGGAGCAGGAGGTCGCCGTCACCCTGCTCGCGCAGGTCGCGGACGGTGTCGGTGACTCCTCCGGTGGCGACCTCCGCTCCGTGCCACTCGGGGTGGGACAGGGTCGAGGAGAAGACGACCTTGCGGACGTCGTGCAGGGCCTGGCTGTAGGGGTCGGTCGGTGTCGACCACATCGCCGCGAACATCTCGTAGGTCCGGCGGCCCATCAGCATCGCGTCGGTGTGCTCGAGCTGGCGCAGCGACCGAGCCGCGAACTCGGGTCCGAACAGGCCACCGGTCCACGTCGGCGGCGAGCCGATGATGCCGTCTGCGGACACGAGGGTCGACTCGATCACGGCGCGCAGGTCGGGACAGACCGCCCGGCGCACCGCGAGTCATCGGTGCTGGGTGACCTGGTCCCGCACCGCTAGGACCGCCAGGCAGCCGGCGTACCCGATGCCGAGCGCCACCGCGTGGCGCGCCAGCCCGGTGAGCACGGCCGGGCCCAGGCCGTCCGCCGCCGGCGCGATCGCGACCTGCTGCCAGAGCGCGACCAGGACGACCACCACCAGCATGATCAGCGGCGGCAGCACCCCGACGGTGAAGAAGTCCTCCGGGCGGACCAGTAGTGCGACGGTCAGGCAGACCGCGACGAAGGCGAGGTCGAAGACGAGTCCGACCCGGCCGCCGATCGCCGCGTCGAGGACGGCGACGGTGAGCGCGAGCGCGAGGCCGAGGGCCACCACTTGGCGGCCCGGTTCGTGACCCTCCTCCCAGAGGGTGCGAGCCCCGCTCACGTCAGCCACGGTACGGCGCGGAGCGGGCCCGGCGTCGGAGCCGCGCCAGGAGCCGTCAGCCGAGGTCGACGACCACCGGGGCGTGGTCGGAGGCCCCCTGGCCCGCGCGCTCCTCGCGGTCGATGAACGCACCGGTCACCCGGGCGGCGAACGACGGAGTGCCGACGACGAAGTCGATGCGCATCCCGCGGTTGCGCTCGAATCGCTGCCGGTAGTAGTCCCAGTAGGTGTAGACGTCCGGGCCCGGGGCGTGCGGGCGTACGACGTCGACCCAGCCGTCGTCGAGGAACGCCTGGAACGCCGCCCGCTCCGGTGGGGTGACGTGCGTGTCGTTGACGTAGGCCGCCATGTCGAACACGTCCTCGTCGCGCGGCGCGATGTTCCAGTCGCCCACGAGCGCCACGTCGTCGCCGAGCCAGCCCTGGGCCGCCTCGCGGAGCCGGGCCAGCCAGTCGAGCTTGTAGACGTAGTGCGGGTCGGCGATCTTGCGGCCGTTGGGCACGTAGAGCGACCACACCCGGACGCCGCCGCACGTGGCCCCGACGGCACGCGACTCGGCAGCAAGCGGCTCGCCCCAGCCGGGCATGCCGGGGAAGCCGACCTCGACGTCCTCGATGCCGACCCGGCTCAGGATCGCGACCCCGTTCCACTGGTTGAGGCCGCTGTAGGCGAGGTCGTAACCCATCGACTGCAGCCCCATCATGGGCAGCTGGTCCTCGCGGGCCTTGGTCTCCTGCAGAGCCAGGACGTCGACCTCGTGCCGCTGCAGGAAACGCTCCACCCGGTCGATCCGGGAGCGCAGCGAGTTGACGTTCCAGGTGGCGAGTCGCACCCACCCAACCTAGCCACAGCCGATCGACCCTCTAGCGTGGTGCCACATGGAGCGGGTGTGGGCGTGGTTGGTGCATGCCTACACGACCGCGGGCGTGGTGCTGGCGTTGCTGATGGTGCACTTCGCCTACCTCGGCGAGGTGCGCACCGTGCTGTGGCTGTTCCTGGCCGCGATGGTGGTCGACGGCACCGACGGCATGCTCGCGCGTCGGTGGCGGGTCAAGGAGCTGGTGCCGTGGTTCGACGGCGCACTGCTCGACAACATCGTCGACTACATCACCTACGCGTTCGCCCCGATGGTGCTGCTGTGGACCAACGGCTATCTGCCGCGCGATCCCTGGGGCGGCATCGTCGTGGCCCTGCCGCTGGTCGCCTCGTGCTTCCAGTTCTGCCGCACCGACGCCAAGACCGAGGACCACTTCTTCATGGGGTTCCCGAGCTACTGGAACATCGTCGCGTTCTACGTCGTCGTGTTCACGCTGGGGCCGGTCGCCACGACAGCGGTGCTGCTCGCGCTGACGGTGCTGATCTTCGTCCCGATCAAGTACGTCTACCCCTCGCGCACCGAGACGCTCTGGTACACCAACATGACGCTGGCGACGCTGTTCCTGGTGCTGTTCGGGGCGATCACCTCGCAGCTGCCCGACGTCCCGGTCGTGCTCACCGGGCTCTCGCTCGCCTACCTGGCCTACTACGTCGCCATCAGCGTCTGGCTGACGCTGCGCACCGGGAATTCGGTCGCCCCGGCCGCTGTTCCTGAGACACCATGACCACCATGCTCGCTGCTCCCCTCGCGACGCTGACCGGGCTGGGTTCTTCCCTGGGCCGGTCAGCCGCTCTCGCGCGGGTCTCAGACGCGCGAAGCTGACTCTCCTCCTGCCTGAGCAGGACCCGCGGAGGTGAGTCGTCACCTCCGCTCCGGCGGGGTGCGTGGTCCTGCACCGTCTCGCTCCTCGTGAGCTGCACACAGAAAGCACAGTCATGGCCAAGCGCCAGTTCGTCCGCACCAAGCCGCACCTCAACATCGGGACCATGGGCCACGTCGACCACGGGAAGACGACCCTGACCGCCGCGATCACCAAGGTGCTCGCCGAGGCCGACCCGACCACGACGTCGTACGTCGCCTTCGACGGCATCGACCGCGCCCCCGAGGAGGTCCAGCGCGGGATCACCATCAACGTCGCGCACGTGGAGTACGAGACGGCCACCCGTCACTACGCCCACGTCGACATGCCCGGCCACGCGGACTATGTGAAGAACATGATCACCGGCGCGGCCCAGGTCGACGCCGCGATCCTGGTGGTCTCCGCGCAGGACGGCACCATGCCGCAGACCCGCGAGCACGTGCTGCTTGCGCGCCGCGTCGGGGTGCCCTACCTCGTGGTCGCCATGAACAAGGCGGACACGGTCGAGGACGCCGAGCTGCTCGACCTGGTCGAGCTGGAGGTCCGGGAGCTGCTCTCGGACTACGGCTTCCCCGGCGACGAGGTGCCGGTGGTCCGCGTCTCCGCGCTGGGGGCCCTCGAGGGCGACCCGCGCTGGACGCGGTCCGTGCGCGACCTGCTCGACGCGGTGGACTCCTACGTGCCGCTTCCACCGCGCGCGTTCGAGGAGCCGTTCCTGATGCCCATCGAGAACGTGCTGACCATCAGCGGCCGCGGGACGGTCGTGACCGGTGCGGTCGAGCGTGGCGTGCTCACGGTCGGCTCGCCGGTCGAGGTGGTCGGGCTCGGGGAGACGGTCGCCTCGGTGGCCATCGGCATGGAGTCGTTCGGCAAGACGCTGGACGCCGTCCAGGCCGGTGACAACGCGGCCGTCCTGCTCCGCGGCGTACGCCGTGAGGAGGTGCGCCGCGGGCAGGTGCTCGTGGTGCCGGGCTCGGTGACGCCGCACGCGCGGTTCACCGCCAACCTGCACGCGCTCACCGCTGCCGAGGGCGGCCGCCACACGCCGTTCGCCTCGGACTACCAGCCGCAGTTCTACTTCCGCACGACCGACGTCTCCGGGTCCCTGGACCTCGGCGACGTGGCGGTGGTGAACCCGGGCGACTCCGTCGAGGTGACGGTCTCGCTCGGCAAGGCGGTGGCGATGGAGACCGGCCTGGGCTTCGCCGTCCGTGAGGGCAACCGCACCGTGGCCGCCGGCGCGGTGACGGCGGTCCTCGACTAGACCCGCTACCCGGGAGGCCCGGGGCGGTCCCGCGACCCGGTCAGTCGCGGGGCCGCTCCGGCGCAGGGTTCAGCGCAGCGCCAAACAGCCCGACGTGACCGCCGGCCACGGCAGCGCCGCGTGCTCGGCGACCCGGGCGTCGAGGCCGGCAGCGACGTCCGCGGGCCAGGGCTCGGACCGGCGCGGGTCGAGCCGGACGCAGAGGATGATCTCCTCGATCACGGTGGCCAGCCGGCGGTGGGTGTCGTCCAGCACGAAGACCAGTGCGTGGACGGCCCGTTCGGAGCGGCCCAGGAGGCGCACCCGGACCGACATCCGGTCGCCGGTGCGCAGCTCGTGCACGTAGGTCAGGTGGTGCTCGGCCGACAGGCAGGCAAGCCCGGACCGCGCCGGCCAGTTGTGGGGGATGCCCACGTCGTACATCGACTCGTCGAGGCCCTCGCTGCCGATGCCGAGGTAGTGGCGGACGTTGAGCTGCCCGTTGTTGTCCTCGAAGGCCATGGGCACCACCTGGTCGGCGTACACCGTGAGGGGCGCGAGCTGCTCGTAGTCAGGATGGTGGCCCATAAGAGGACCCTAGGCCCGTACCTTGCACCCATGAGACGCACGGTGGTGGTGATGCTGGTCGGCGCGCTGGTGCTCGACCTGGCGTACTGGTCGATCTGGTTCACCTCACGTGACACGCTTGCGAGCGAGCATCGCCAGGCCTACTACGAGTTCGAGAACGCCTTCCCGCTGGCCGACTTCTGGCTGGGCGCGGTCTGCCTGCTCGCGCTGGTGTCGCTGCTGCAGTCGCGGCCGGCGGCGTACTTCTGGCTGGCCTGCTCGGGTGCCGCCGGGCTGTACCTGTTCGGGATGGACTTCCTCTACGACCTCGAGCACGGCATCTTCGCCAAGGGGGCCGGGGGAGCGGTCGAGGCCTGCATCGTGGCGGTGACGCTGGTGTTCTCACTGACGTTGCTGCGCTTCGCCTGGACCAGGCGTGACGTGCTGCTCGAGGGCGCCGCGTCGTAACACCGGCGTCACACGACCGGGCCACGCTGGCCCGGTGCAGGACCCTGCGGAGTGGACCGGTCACGTGGTGGTCTGCGGGCTGCACGACGAGGGGCTCCGGGTGCTGGAGCAGCTGCGGGCGGTCGGCGTCCGCGCGGTGGCAGTCGACGACGAACCGGACCCGAGGCTGGTGGCGGCGCTCGAGCTGCTCGAGGTGCCCTACCTTCAGGCCGACTCGAGGCTCCCGGCGACCCTCGTGGCCGCCGGGCTCCCGGGCGCCCAGGCGCTGGTCTGCGTCGAGAGCGAGGACCTGCACACCCTCGCGACGGCACTCGTCGCGCGCGACCTGCGCGCCGATGCACGCGTGGTCGTGCAGCTGCGCAACGCCACCGTCGGCAGGGCCCTGCAGGAGCTCGGCATCGCCGTGCTGGACGTCGCCGGGCTCGCGGCGCCGTCGATCGTCGACGCGTGCCTGCGCACGGGCCGCCGCTCACTGACCTTCGGTGACCTCGACGTAGTCGTCGCCGAGACGCTGGTGCAGCAGGCAGGTACCCTCCGGTCGCTCTACGGCGACCTGGCACCGGTCGCCGTCGTCCGTGCCGACGACGGCACGGCCCGGATCTCGCCCGGACGCGACGAGCCGGTGGGTCCCGGTGACGTCGTGGTCGTGCTGGGCACCGCCGACGAGCTCGACACAGCCGGGCTGCGGGCCCGTCGGACCAGCCGGGTGCGCGAGCGGCCGGCGTACGTCGGCGCCCGAGCGCCTCGGGCGCCTCGGCCGCCCCGGAACCCGTGGGTGCGTGACATCGTGCGCGGCGCCGACCGCGGCGTGAAGGTCGCCGTCCTCGGGCTGCTCGGGCTGGCGGCCGTCTCCATCGGAGTGCTCCTGGCGGGCTACCGCGAGCCCGACGGCACGCGCATGTCGCCGCTCGACGCGCTCTACTTCACGATCGAGACGGTGGGCACCGTCGGCTACGGCGACTTCTACTTCCGCGACCAGGACTGGTGGCTGAGGCTGTGGGCGATCCTCCTGATGGTCGTCGGCGCCACCCTGGCCACGGTCTTCTTCGCCCTGCTCACCAACGCGCTCGTGAGCCGACGGCTCGAGGACACCTTGGGGCGCCGACGAGTCACAGGTGTCGAGGACCACGTGGTCGTCGTCGGCCTCGGCTCGGTCGGCATCCGCGTCGTCGAGCAGCTCGTCGCCGACAGTGTCGAGGTCGTGGTGCTCGAGACGGACCTCGACAACCGGTTCCGGAGCCAGTTGCGCGAGCTGCGGGTCCCGGTGCTCAGCAGCGATGCGACGGTGCCCGACACCTGGCGCGACCTGGCGCTCCACCGGGCCTGGGCGGTCGCGGTCCTGACCTCGAGCGACCTGGTCAACATCGAGACTGGCCTCGCGGTCAAGGACCTGCTCGGGGACAAGTGGGCCGAGACCCCCGTGGTCCTCCGGCTCTTCGACCGGCAGCTGGCCAGCACCGTTCGTGGCAGCTTCGGCTTCCGGCACGTGCGCTCTCCAGCCGCACTGGCCGCACCCTGGTTCGTGGGCGCGGCATTGGGGCTCGACGTCGTCGACACGTTCTACGTCGGCGACCAGCCTCTTCTGGCGGCCCGGCTACAGGTGGTCGCGGGCGGCGGGCTGGACGGACTCGCCATGAGCGAGCTGGCCGCCCGGCTCCGGGTGGTGACCCTGGTCCGCGCCGATGGTGAGGTCGAGCGGCTGCCGCGGCGGGACTCGCGGCTCGCGGGCGGCGACACGGCTTACCTCGTCGGTCCGTACGAGGAGCTGCTGCGGCTGCTGCGCAGCGATGCTCAGCCGGTCTCGTCGAGCTGAAGCACGGTCGCGCCCGGCTCCGGCGCCGGAGAGGGGCTGGTGCCGACTCCGATCAGGCAGGCCTCGCCGGTGGCCGGGTCGGCCTTGATGTCCATCTCGGTGACCCGGCCGCCGTTCGGGTCGCCACCCGGCGGACCTCCGCTGATGACCGTGTGCGGGAAGGTGCCGATCAACCGCACCTTGAGCACCTGGTCGCCCGTGCAGCGGTGGCCCGTGTTCGACGGCGCGTTCTTCCCGGCGTTCCTCTTCAGCACGGCGGTGGCGCTGGTGATCCTGGCGTCCTGGTTGTCGACCTCGTGCAGCGCGACGTTCACGGCCGCGTCGTACTGCTGACGGGTGAGGCTCCCGGTGCTGGTCGCCGGCCGGTGGTCAGCCGAGTGACAGCCTGAGAGGGCCACTCCTGAGACGGCTGCCAGAGCGGCGACGACGATGCGGGCGCGACTGCGCATGACACCTAGAGTGGCACCTCGTGGCTCTCACGATCGGCATCGTCGGACTCCCCAACGCCGGAAAGTCGACGCTCTTCAACGCGCTGACCAAGAACGACGTGCTCGCGGCGAACTACCCGTTCGCGACCATCGAGCCCAACGTCGGCGTGGTCGGGGTGCCCGACGACCGGCTGCCGCGGCTCGCGGAGCTGTTCGGCTCCGAGCGGATCCTCCCGGCCACGGTGGAGTTCGTCGACATCGCCGGGATCGTGCGCGGCGCCTCTGAGGGTGAGGGGCTCGGCAACAAGTTCCTCTCCCACATCCGCGAGTCGGCCGCCATCTGCCAGGTGACGCGGGTCTTCCGCGACGAGGACGTCACCCACGTCGACGGTGAGGTCAACCCCGCCAACGACATCTCCACGATCCAGACCGAGCTGGCGCTGGCCGACCTGCAGACGCTGGAGAAGGCGATCCCGCGGCTGGAGAAGGAGGCCAAGGGCAAGAAGGACCTGCTCCCCGTGGTCGCCGCGGCCAAGGAGGCCCAGGCGGCGCTCGAGGGCGGTACGCCGGTGATCGCCACGAATATCGACACCACACTGCTCCGCGACCTCTCCCTGCTCACCGCCAAGCCCTACATCTACGTCTTCAACTGCGACGCCGACGAGCTCGCCGACGACGCCCTCAAGGCCCGCATGCAGGCCCTCGTCGCGCCCTCCGAGGCGATCTTCCTCGACGCCAAGTTCGAGTCCGAGCTGGTCGAGCTCGGCGACGACGACGAGGCCCGCGCGATGCTCGCCGAGATGGGCGTCGACGAGCCCGGCCTCGACGTACTGGCCCGGGTCGGCTTCGACACCCTCGGCCTGCAGACCTACCTCACCGCCGGCCCCAAGGAGTCGCGCGCGTGGACGGTCCGCAAGGGCGCCACCGCCCCCGAGGCCGCCGGCGTCATCCACACCGACTTCCAGCGCGGCTTCATCAAGGCCGAGATCGTCTCCTTCGACGACCTGATGGCCGCCGGCTCCATGCTCAAGGCCAAGGAGCTCGGCAAGGTCCGCATGGAGGGCAAGGACTACGTCATGCAGGACGGCGACGTGGTCGAGTTCCGCTTCAACGTGTGAAGCGGCACAAAACCGCCGGTCAGAGAGGGTGCGATTCCCTCTAGCCCGCACACAGTCCGCCCGAACAGCAGGAGGCTCTCAACCGAGCTGTGCCGGAGGCCAACCTCTGGGCTCGGCGCGCTACCAGCTGGCACGTCTGCGACATGACCCTTTGGCGGCGGTGTGACGAGGCTGCCAGGGCTCGACCAACGAGTGTCGGTGGACAGAACGTGCAACGCGGCCCGCTTCCACAAAAGCGCCCCGTCAATGACCCGTCTGGGGCACCCTGACCCGGCACGAACTGGTCATGCCAACCGCTCCAGCGCGGAGCAAGGTGGAGATCGGCGCGGTGAGTGCGTGGCTCGCCAGACGGCACCCCTCACCGCGTAACGGGGGTTCTCCGAGACCGACCCGGATGAGGTGCCAGCCATGGCGGACGAGTTCACCGATGGGCGCGGCGATCCGTGGGACTTCGACCCCGGGCCGCCGAAGAACCGCAGCTGGGCGCGGCTGTTCGCGACCACGCCCAACTATCGGGCCATCGGCGTCGCGATGAGCGGCGGGGAGGAGTACCGCTGGCACTTCGGGCCGATGTTCTACCGGGGGCGGCTGCAGGACAACGCGGTGCGGGTGCTGGTCATCGGGCAGGAGGGCGCCCAGGACGAGTCGCTGTCACATCGCTCGTTCACCGGCGGCACCGGCGGCCGAATGCAGCACGTGCTCAACCACCTCGGCGTCACGCACTCCTACCTGTTCCTGAACACCTTCGTCTACCCGATCTTCAACCAGTACGACGGGCTGCTCCCCCGGCTCGCTCAGGATCCCCGGTCGCCGATCGCCCGCCATCGTGGCGAGCTGCTCGACTACGTCCTGGCCCGCAACGACGTCCGCCTGGTGATCGCCGTCGGGCTCGCGGCCAAGCAGTCCGTCGCGACCTGGATCGAGGGGCGCGGCGGCAACGCAGATCCGGAGAAGCTGCACGAGGCCGACTCGCACAAGCTGGGCGCCCGGGTGAAGACGATCGGCGTCCTGCACCCCGGCGGGGCTTCGAAGGGTGGGGCGGCGGCCAAGATCATCGCCGACTTCAAGCGGGCGATCGCTCAGCTCGAGCAGTGGGAGCAGGCGACGCCCGGCTGGCTCCCCGTCGACCCCGGAGCGACCCGTCTCCCCGCGGCCTCCTACACCTACGCCGCGGACCCGATCCCGTTCCGGGACTTCGCCTACGGCACGAACTGGCGGCTCGGCCGCGGCAGCACGTCGAGCAACCGGGACAAGGACCAGGAGGCCATCCAGCTGTTCGCGGAAGGCGGGAAGTACGCCGACCACAGCGCCACCTACGTAGCGCCGCCGTCGTCGAAGACACCCGACAGCACCTACGCACCGGCGCCGGGTGACCTGCCCTACGAGCCGGCCCGGACGACGTACGTCGACTACGACGCCGGCCCGACGGTGACGATGGCCCGGCTGCTGCAGGGCGGCAGCGCGGGCCGGCCCTGGCCCGACTTCGCGGCCCTCGGTCTCAGCGGCAACCCGTCCCTCGGCCGGGGCCCCGGCTATCGCGGCCGCCTCACCCACCCCTCGATCCTGGTGCTCGCCGACCAGGAGTCGCACGACGACCTGTTCACGGGCCGGGCGCTGACGGGCAACATCGGTCAGCACCTGCAGGCGTTCCTGCGGTCCGCGGGGGTCACGAAGCAGTACGCCGTCGTCCGGACGCTGCCGGTCGACTCCCTCGGCGACCCGATCGCGGCGGTACGCCGCGCGGTCGACGACCCAGCGACCCGGTCGATCCTGCGCGAGGTGATGCGGCTGGCCGGGCCCGCGGTCATCGTCACCCTCGGCCAGCACGCCGAACGCGTCGCCGCCGCCGAGGCGCCCGCAGGCATCCCGGTCGTCCAGCTCGCGCCGTTCAACCAGTCGGACCCGGCGACCGCCTGGGAGCCCGCGCTCACCGCTCTGGCAGCACTCGACTTCCCGCGCGATGTACCGAAGAGCCCCTACCTCGGCGGCCGCGAGCCCATCCCCCGCGGCGACCTCCCCTTCGGGACGCTCCGCTGGCAGGCCACGACCGGCAACCGGGCGCAGCAGGGCCGGATCGCCGGCAGGTACACGCCGAACTACTACAAGCTGCGGATGCCGTCCTGGGCGGTGACCAGTGCGCCCACCGCGCTGACCGCGGTCGAGGCGGCCGCCGTGGCCGCCCTCAAGGCCCAGCCATGAGCCCGGTCATGAGCCCGGTCATGAGCCCGGTCATGAGCCAGCGATGAGGCTGCCATGAGCGAGCTGGTGATCAAGGGACTCGTCGCCCCGATGCTCGACGGTGACGCGAGCGAGCCCGCTCCGGGCAAGGTCTGGATCCGCGACGACCGGATCATCGCGGTGACCAAGGTCGGGGCGAGCGTGGCCGGGTTCAGCCAGCCGACGGTGCTGGACGTCGGGAAGTCCTACGTGCTGCCCGGGTTCATCGACATGCACAACCATCTTGCCTACAACGCCCTGCCGCTCTGGTCCGAACCCGGACGCACCGAGCCCTGGCTGCACAACAAGCACTGGCCCGACGCGGACACCTACACCGAGTCGGTCACCGAGCCGGCGTGGGTCTACGCGAAGGCCTGCCCCGAGGCGCTGCTCGCCTACGTCCAGCTGCGTGCCATGGCGGGTGGCGCGGCCGCGGTCCAGGGTTGGCCGACGTCCAACCGCGGCTACCGGACCGTGATGCGCAACGTCGACGCCGACCCGGTCGAGAACGGCGAGGAGACGATCTACACCTCGGTGGCCACGAAGACCGGCGAGTCGCTCGTCGAAGCCATCCGCCGGATGGGGCACGACATCGGGTTCATCTACCACTGCGCCGAGGGTCAGCGGGGCTCACGCGTGCTGAGCGACTACACCAACCTCGCCGACGCCAAGGGTCTCCTCCCCACGCTGATCGCTATCCACTGCTGTGCCGTGGACGCCGCAGACTGGGCCGAGTGGCCCGCCCAGGAGGCCGGTGGCGTCGTGTGGTCGCCGCTGTCCAACCTCCTGCTGTACGCCCAGACGACGATGATCGACGACGTCCGGGCCCAAGGCGTCCGGGTCTGCCTCGGCTCGGACTGGGGACCGTCCGGCACCAAGAACCTGCTCGGCGAGATGAAGGTCGCCCGGGTGGTGGCCGACCACCTCGGCTACACGCTCACCGACCGCCAGATCGTCGAGATGGTCACCACCAACCCCGGGGTGCTGCTGGAGCGGTGCTGGCACCAGCCCGTCGGCCGGCTGGTCGAGGGGGCGTTCGCCGACCTCAGTGTCCTGAGTGGGCGCGGCACCGGGTCGGCGTGGAAGCGGATCGTCGCGGCGACCGAGCGCGACGTCGCCCTGGTCGTCATCAACGGCGAGGCCCGCTACGGCTACACCTCGCTCATGGAGAAGGCCGGCGGCCCGCCGACGTTCTCGATGACCCTCGCGGGACGCAAACGTGCCGTCGCCCTGCCCGATCCCGCCGACGACACGATTGCCTGGTCGTGGTCCGCCATCGAGGGCACGCTCGAGGCGGTCCAGCAGGACCCGCAGACCGCGATCAGCAACGCGCAGGCAAGGGCCGCGGCCGGGCCACGGTTCGCCGACGACGCCGCGCTCGAGCTGTTCCTGGACATGCCCGACACCCGTCGAGGCGGCCGCGCCGGCCCACCCAAGAACCCCGCCACCGTGACGATCCCACCGGTGCCGACCCTCGTGCACGACGACGCGTTCTTCGACCGGCTGCACGACTGTCCGATCCAGGGCGGCGTCCTCGACCCGGTCCGGGAGCGGTTCTGATGCCCGCGCTGTCGGCCGCCGCCGTCTCCGCACGCCAGGGCGTCGCGCTCGCCGAGGTCCTGGCCCCGCCCACCGTCAACGCGACCTGGGAGCCCGTCACCCTGAGCGTCACCCAGCGCCACGACCTGCTCGACGTGTGGACCACGATGTTCGAGGACGTCTACGTCCACTACTCCCAGAAGCGCGCGCTCTACGGGTTCGACCCGCTCCGGGCCCTGGCGGCCCTGCGCCGCCAGATCCCCTTCCTGAGCTCGGCCGAGTTCCTGCGCGAGCTCACGCTGCTGGTCAACCGGCTGCGCGACCAGCACACCCAGCTCTACGTCGACGCCGCGGCCGCCGACCTGACGCCGTACGTCGCCGCGCTGCCGTTCCTCGCCGAGGTCTACGGCCCCTACCTCACTCCGACGTACGTCGTCACGAAGGTCACCGAGGACCTCGCCGACGCCGACCCGGACACCGACACCGACTTCGGGGTCGGCGCGCGGCTGACAACCTGGAACGGCGTCCCGTTCGGCCGCACGGTCGACCTCTACGCCGAGACGCTGACCGGAGGACGCCCGGACGCCCGGCGCGCGCGGGCGCTGGAGACCCTCACCCAGCGGCCGCTGCAGTACCTGCCGCCGCCGGACGAGCTGTGGGTCGACATCGGCTACCGCCTCGCCGACGACCCGGAGGGTGCGCCCGACCGCAGCATCCGGCTCGAGTGGCGGGCCATCGCACCCGCCAAGGCCATCACCGCCGACAACCTGATCGCGCTGCGCACCCGACGGGCGATCGACGCCACCAGCGAGGCCGCCCGGCGGGCCCGCAAGCTGCTGTTCGCCACCGCGCTCTGGGACACGGACGACGCGAACCGGCCCGCCGCCAAGGCCGACGAGTGGATCGCCACCACCTTCGCCGACGCGATCTCCGCGCGGAAGATCAGGACCAGCCACGGGACCTTCGGCTACCTCCGGCTGTGGACCTTCGACGTCGACAGCACCCACCGCTACGTCGAGGCCGTCGCCGACGTCCTCCGTCAGCTGCCCCGCAAGGGCCTGATCATCGACCTGCGTTCCAACCCGGGCGGCGTGATCGACGCGACCGAGCAGCTGCTCCAGCTGTTCGTCCCCAAGACCATCGCCCCGGCCCGCTTCGCGCTCCGAGCCACGCCGGCCATGGTGGCGATCGCCGGCGCGGACGGCAACGGCGCCGACCTCGCGGACTGGGCGGACTCGACGCGGCTCGCCCACGAGCTAGGCGAGGAGTTCTCCCAGCACCTGCCGATCAGCAGCCCCGACAGCTTCGCCGACCGCTCGCGCGTCTACCGCGGCCCGGTCGTCGCCGTCGTCAACGCGAACACGTTCTCGTGCGGCGACCTGTTCGCCGCGGGCATCGCCGACTACCGCATCGGGCAGGTCGTCTCGGTCGGAGAGGCCAGCGGCGCGGGCGGCGCCAACGTCTGGACGAGCGACGACATCGAGTACGCCTACCACGCCGCCAAGCTGCCTCTCGCGGACATCCCGCCCGGAATCGGCTTCACCGTGTCCGTACGCCGGATGACCCGCTCCGGGCAGGCCGCAGGCCTCGCCGTCGAGGACATCGGCGTCAGCGGCAACGAGCGCTACGACATGACCGAGACCGACCTCACCGACGGCAACACCGACCTCGCCGAGTTCTGCACCCGGCTGCTGACCTCGACGTAGGCGATGGCGGCGCGCAGCATCGCGGCCGTAGCCGCGTCAGGCTCGGTGCTCCGGAACCTCGCCGAGGTGGGCCGAAGGTCGCCGGATCTCGTGCCCTTGTGCCGCTGTGCCGTTTCGCGGCTGCTAGACGAAATCACGCGCATTTGCGCTCGGCTGCTGGCTGACCAAGCGGAGAGGGGCGTGCTTGGTCGTCGCAAGATCGGCGACTCGGTTCTGGAGCCGACCCCCGATTCCGCGACGGTTGGAGGGCCTACCGGCAGATCCTTGTGCGTCGCGAGCCGTCTGGGCTGATTGCCCGCCGCCGCGCCAGCCTGCTCTCCCTCTGGTGTCGGAGCCGATGCGGGTGGACAGTTGGGTATGCCCAGGTCATCCGAGAGCGTGGTGGTCGACAGGCCCCCGGGCGAGGTGTTCGCTTTCGTGGCCGATCTTCGCAATGAGCC
>Ga0068860_100000399_pt1 | contig 56959 bp, 47 predicted proteins | sample KBSSwiS32_FD_66597 | JGI IMG/M metagenome (GOLD analysis project Ga0068860, IMG submission 66597) | Switchgrass rhizosphere microbial communities from Kellogg Biological Station, Michigan, USA - KBS Switchgrass S3-2 | ecosystem: Host-associated > Plants > Roots > Rhizosphere > Soil ... | reverse complement strand
CAGAACCACACGGCTTCACCGTCCGCAACCGCAAGCGCTCGTCTCACGCTCCGCTGCGTCCACCGCATCCCACCTCACGTTCGTGACGATCGCGATACGCCCCTTGTGTCCGAGGCGGGATACCGGGAGCAAATCACATATTTCTGAAAAACGGAAGCGGAATATTTTTAGCGTGAGATCTGGACAGGCCAATCATGTTGATGCGGCTCGCGAAAATCATTTTTGCGCGCAGGCGTTCTGGCGCGCCCGTCGGGCGGGCGAACGGCGCGGGGAATGGCGTCACTCGCAGAGTGCGTCGCCCGACGGGCGAGCAGCCGATGCACCCGCCTCCGAACAACAACACGCGGCTATTCACTGCGCAGACATCCGTGCGCTATATCTGCATCCATGCCCAGCACCCAACGGAGAGGAGCAGGTGACAAAAACGCGCGCGCAACATGCGGCAGTCGGCGTCGCCGAGCATGGCAACTCGGCGGTGCTGGTCACGGTCGGACCCGGCGGTGAGTTGCTCGATCGCCGGCGCATCGACCTCACAAGTGGCCTGCCGACCCACCCCTATCACCACGAAGGATCGTGGGCGGTGGGCCGCTACGTCAACAGCGCGTGGGCGCGGCCGATCTCGCTCGCAGACGCCGTGGCGCTGGTTGGACGCGTGCACGAGGCCGCCGCGCGCGGCGCCCGCGACAGCCTGGAGACGCTGGCCACGGCGGTGCCGATGCCGATCACAGACATCGCCATCCGCGCCTGCCCTGTGCTTCCGGCAACGACCGAGGCGCGGATCATCGACACCCGCGCGGCCAACGTCGCCGACGCCGTCATGTATCGGCTGGCCCTGGCGAGCGCGGCCGAGGCGCGCGGCTGGTCCGTGCACTGGTACGACCGCGAACGCGTGTTTCTCCACGCAGCAGCGGCGCTCGGCGGCAGCGATGTCGATGCCGTCCTCCGTGCCATGGGCCGAGCGATCGGACCGCCCTGGCAGGCCAGACACAGGCTCGCGGCAGCCGCGGCGCTGGTGGCGGGAGCGCGAGGATGACCATGGCCGGAAACCTCCGATTCGGGTGTGGTCGCAGGATGCAGCCCGCATGAGTGAAACGGCATGCGGGGTGTGATAAGGCGTTGGCTACCCTAATATCGCTTTGCTCATCCGGGCTTGCTTACGATGCTCCAAAGGAGTGCACGCAGTGGCACTTGCAAGCTTTCCCAAGACCTGGATTGGCCCGGGCATTCCCGGCGTCCGCGATTGCGACCGGACGTATTGCGAAACGCCGCTCCGGGATCTGCCGTCAGTGCAGGCATCAGATGATCTGAAGTGGCTTGAGCCGCTTCACCCCGCGATCGACGCGAAGATGCGACAATTCCGCCCCAACGCGCGCGACCGCCAGACCTATGCACGGAATGCGAAGGCTATTCTCGTTCAAGCTCGGGAATTGGTGCTGCATCTACCGGCTGCGTTTGAAGAATTGATCCAGTCTGCGGAACAGCAAGATCGCTTCCCATCAGCGACGGCGTGCTATTTCGATCTGCCTGAGAAGATCGTCCCCGCGCCGCTCGGACTGGACGGCCACATCATTCGCTTCCTGAATGACCAGCAGACTTGCGTGCTGTGGTACCTTTACCTGCCTGCACAAGGCGAACCGTTCGTACTGGCATCCTACCCTGTCGAGAGCGCGTTCTTCCTTGAAGAACTGAATGCTGAAGATCCTCGCGCTACGGCGGAGGCAACTGACGCGACCCGTGTTGTCGCGCGCACCTTCACCGAATTCCTGTACCGTTATTGGATTGAGAACACGATTTGGTTCAAGACATCGCAGGGGATCGATTCGAGCCCCGCGGAAGCGGCATACATTCGGGCAGCCTGAACGACCGATCACGGCGATCTCCAGAGCTCGCAAGTCGGGTTGAAGACGAAGCCGTAACCCGCCTCTCTTTCGTTGGCCAACGGCGGATTGAGCCTCGCTCATCCGACCTGCGGGTCAGTTGCTCGTCAGCAAAGCAAACCGACGTCGATCGATGCGCTCCCGCGCAGTCAGTCCCGCGGCCGCGCAAAGGTCAGGCGCATAAAGCTGGCACCTCCCCTGCTTCTCGATCGAGCGGTCGATCATGTCCAGGAGGCGAGCAGGCGCGATGTCGGGCGGAGCAGCAATTCGCCCCGTGACGACGATTTTTTCCATCGTCTCATGCTGATTGTGATCGCGATCGGGATCGCGCCAGCAATTCGCGCACATCATCTTCAGGTTCTCGGTATGCGAATAGATGACGGCATCCTCGTCCAGATCTGCGCTCAGATTCGCCAATTGCCGCGCGGTCTCCTGCGTGCCGGCGAAATCGAACATCTGATAGTGCTGCCGTAGCAGCGTTGCCAGGTGAGGAAACACAGCTACGCGCGCCTCGCCGTAGCTGTGATATGTGATCGGCGCGCCGTCCATGAGAATGACGTCGCCGTAGTCGACGCCCAGATTCCGGTACAGCACGCTGCGGACGATCCCATGGCAGGGACTGAGCCGCTCGATCCAGATGGTTTCCTCCGCGCCGGGATCATCGAGGTCGGCCGTACGCTCCGCCAGAGGCCGCTCCGCCAGCTTCACCTTGCATGTGGGATACGAGCCTTCCGGCAATCCGAAGCGTCCGATCTCGATCTTATGGCCCATCCGTTTCCAGACATCCAGGGCGACCGCGGCGTTCCAGGCACCCGTGGCGCAGATCCCGAGGTTCCATTCGTAACTCTCGACAACCTCGTCAGCCAGGCTCGCGGCGATCTGATTCGACGTCACGCCTTCGGCGAACCTGCCCCGGGTCTTATGGAAAAGACCCAGATTGTAATGGTGGGCAGCATATCGAGGATCAATCTCCGTGAGCTTGCGATAACTGCTGTCGGCGATCGCGTCGTACTGCCGCGCCGCCATTCGCGCCGCTGTCGCGAGCCCGACGAGTATCGGTTCCTGTTCAGGCTGCCCCTCGTAACGACTGGCAAAGGCGCTGAGCTTTTCGACCACCGAGCGAAATACCGGCTCGTCCGGCGGTGCTGCGTTCAAATCATCGATGTCGCGCGCGGCTTCCAGGCATTCACCAAGCGCGGAGAGGATACGGGGGTCCTGATCGTGAGACTTTGCCACTTCCGACAGAACGCTTAGCGCGGCTTCTCTTTCAAGGCATCGCTCGTGGACGACCATCAGCAATGCCATCGTGGCTTCGGGTTGATGGCGCTGGGCCGCTCGCAACGGCTGCACCTTGTCCCATGCCGCATGCATCCGCCCGGCCTGCGCGTCTGCGATGATGTCTTGCCGAAGCGTCTCGATGTCGTCGGCCGAAAGGACCAAGGTGGGACCATTCGACATCTCGTCTTCTCCGTGATGCACTTCGACGCTATTGAGGCCGACATTGTTCGCAGCGATTGCGGCTGAATCCCTAACGTGCCTCGCTTTCGTTGGCAAACGGCGGATGATGCTTCGCTCATTCGCCCTACGAGCTATGCTACATGGCGCCTACCGTTCCAACGACGGCAAGAACAAACAGGCAACTTACGGATATCAGCACGACCTGAGTAACGCCTGCGCTCGCGCCCGATCGAAGACGCAGCGCGATCGCAATCACAATGGTCAGAAGCGCAAACGACGCGGCACCACAAAAAGAAAGACCAACGGCTAAACCTGTGCCTTCGAATCCCAAATGGAACAGGCTGAAATGCCCGATGCCGATCAGTGATAGCGTGAACACGACCGTGAACGCGATCGACAAGATCGAAAGCGTTCTTGTCACAGTCAGCATGACAAAATCGATGTGGGAGCTGAACGCGCATAGTGCGCAGGATGGGCAAAGGCGCTCTCGCGCCATGCCCACCATCTTATCCCCGCGCGCCCCGGTGGCTCTGCCCACCCTACGAAAATCATCCCCCCGCCCAGACATCCAGCACATAGCGGTTGGTCACACCGAGATCGTCGATCCAGCGCTGGCCGGAAGCGGCATCGCTGCCGGTGCATTCGCAATAGATGGTCACCAGCGCGGCCTTGACGTCGGGCTCCATCTTGCTGCCGTCGCCGCAGACGAAGATCACCGCGCCCTGCTCGATCAGCTCCCAGACGCGGCCCTTTTGCGCAGCCAGAACGTGCTGCACATAGGTCTTCGGGCCGTCGCCGCGCGAGAACGCGGTGAAGAGCTCGGTGATGCCGTTCTCCGCGAACGCCTCGAGTTCATCGGCGTAGAGATAGTCCTGATCCGGACGGCGGCAGCCGAAGAACAGCATGGATGGGCCGAGCGTCGCGCCCCGCGCTTTAAGCGCCGCGCGCTCCTGCAGGAAGCCGCGGAAGGGCGCCAGGCCCGTACCGGGGCCGATCATGATGATCGGTCGGGCCGGATCGTCCGGCAGGCGGAAGCCCGCCTTGGTCTCGCGGACGGTGGCAAAGACTGTTTCGCCCTCGCGTCGGCCAGCGAGATAATTCGAGCAGACACCCTTGTAGAGGCCCCGCCCCGAGGCAGCCGCGCCTTCGACCACTGCGACCGTGATGCTGCAACGAGCAGGTTCACCCGACGGCGAGGACGAGATCGAGTAGTAGCGCGGCGCCAGCAGCGACAGCATTTCCAGATAGGCGTGGAACGGCAGTTCGCAGGCGGGAAATTCCTCCAGCAGGTCATAGACCGATTTGCGCTTCGCCAGGATCTCGCTGCGATAGCGCTCGGTGGTCTCGGCGTCGTCGCCAACCATCGACAACAGCTTCGGCTTGGTGACCGGGCAGCGCGTATTGTCCGCCATGATCTGGATCTGCTTGCGGGTCGCGGTCTGCTGCAGCTCGACGAAATCGGTCAGCAGGCGGCCGACCGACACCGGCTCGCCGGCCGGCAATTGCGCGCGGCGGCCCTCGGCGACCTTGAGCCTGATCTGGTCGGAGGGCAGAAAGCCGAAGCGGCGCGCCACCGCATCGACCAGCGCCGGATCGTTGCGCGGCACCACGCTCAGATGGTCGCCGACGCGATAGCTGATGTCAGACGGCAGCTGCACCTCGATGTGCCGGGTCGAACGGTCCGACGGATTGGCGCCGGACCTGGTCTGCAGTTCGCGATTGGCTGACAGCTTCATTGGCGCGGCGCCACCGAGCGCCACGATGGCATTGACGGCGCCGGGCGCGACCGGCTCGATGCTGTACAACGGCGCATCGTCGACGCTGCGGCTGAAATTGGTTTCCAGCCCGAACTCCTTGACCGCGGCAGTTCCAAGGGCCGCAAACCAGCTCTCGAACTGGCCGTCGAGATCGCTCTTGGCATCGCCCTCGCCGCGCGCATAGACACTGCGCGCGCCATGCGCCGCCAACGCCTCGTCGATCTGGCGCGGCACCGATTGGTAGGTCGCGGTCCAGTCCGAGTTGCCGCAGCCGAACACGGCGTAGCGCAATCCGGCGAAGGCATCCTTCGGCAGGTCGCCGCGCAGCCAGTTGACGAACTGGCCGGCGTTGTCTGGCGGCACGCCGTTATAGGAGGCGCAGAAGATCACGACGGCGCCCTCCTCCGGCAGCTTGCCGGTGACCTCGTCGAGCGGCGCCAGCCGGGTGGCGAAACCATTGACCTCGGCGAGATCGGCGACGCGCGTCGCAAGTTCCTCGGCGGTGCCGAGATTGGAGCCGTAGAGCACCAAGAGCGGCGTGTTGTGGCCGGGACGCGTCCGCGCCCGCGGCGATGCCGCCGCAACAGCGGCGGTGGCCCCCGTTGCCGTGGCAGTAAACGCCGCACGATCACGATCGGTGCGCGGGCGCACCTTGATCTTGAAGCCGTCGGGCTTCATCGTCAGGGTTTCCTTGAGCGCCAGCTGATAGCGGTGATGGTCGATCAGCCTGAAGCGCTGCAGGATCATGCCGAGCGCGAGCGCGGCCTCGTGCATGGCGAAGCCGCGGCCGATGCAGGCGCGCTGGCCGTTGCCGAACGGCTTCCAGGCATCGATCGGGCGCTTGGCTTCCGCCTCGCGGCTGAAATTCTCCGGGTCGAAGACATCGGGATTGGGCCCCCAGACCGCGGGGTCGCGGTGCAGCGCCGTCACCAGGATCGTGATGAAGGTGTTCTTCTTGAGCTTGTACTTGCCGCCGACGGTTTCGTCCTGCAGCGGCGAGATGCCGTAGGCCGGCGCCGGCGGCCACAGCCGCAGCGATTCCTTCAGCACCTGCGTGATATAGCTGAGCTGCGTGACCTGCTGGAAGGTCGGCCTGGCGTCGATGTCGGGACCGAGCACGCGGTCGACCTCGTCATAGGCCTTCTTCAGCACGTCGGGATGCTTGAGCAGCGCGCAGATCGCGTAGGACAGCAGGCCGCTCGTGGTCTCATGGCCCGCGATCAGGAAGGTGTTGATCTGGTAGCGGATGTTGACGTCGTCGAGCTGCTCGCCGGTGGAGCGGTCGACGCCGGTCATCATGGCGCCGAGCATGTCCTTCTTGGCCTCGGTGGCCTCGGCGTTGCGGCGCCGCTCGGCGACGATCTCGTCCACCATCTTGTTCATGAAGGCGACGTCGGTCGCCATCTCGCGCCGACGCCCCTGCATCCACAGATTCTCCAGCGGCAGGCCGCGGATCATCATGATGGTCTCGAGCGAACGCACCAGCCCCTCGACATACGGATGGTAGTCACGCCGGTAGAACGAGTTGAAACGGTAGTCGAAGCCGCACAGGCCGATGGTGTCGAGCGTCAGCGCCGTCATGTCGTGGACGACATCGATCTCCTCGTCGGCGTTGAGCCGCTCCCATTTCTTCACCAGCTGTTCGGCGATATCCACCATGCTGGCATGGTAAGTCTGCATGGCGCGGCCGCCGAACGGCTGCAGCAGGATGTTGTGCGCCTTGCTCCAGTTCGGCTCCGTCGTATCGGCGGTGAACAGGCCGTCGCCGCCGATCGCCCGCACCCGCCGCAGCGGGCCACGCACCACCTTACCGAAACGCTTCTCGTCCGACAGTTCGTGCACGATCTCGTAGCCCGACGCGATCACCAGCGGATTGCCCATCATGTCGAGCCAGAAGATCGGCCCGAGCTCCTTGGCCAGCCGGGTCAGGTCCTGCACCGGCGCGTTCGCATCGAGCGACAGCATGTTGCCGATCACCGGCTTGGTCGGCGGATGCGGGATCGGGCTCAGTCTGTTCTTGGATGGCATTGTCGAAAACGTCTCCCCCGAGCACTCTGCCTGGATTCGTCATTGCGAGGAGCGAAGCGACGAAGCAATCCAGTTTCTTCGTGCCGCTTGATGGATCGCTTCGCTGCGCTCGCAATGACGCGGATAGAGGAATGCTCGCCTCACCCAAATCTTTTTCTACGCCATTCGATCAGCTTGGCTGAGACTTCCTCCGGCTTTTCCTGCTGCGTCCAATGGCCGCTGTCCCGCACCAGGTATTTCTCCAGATCGGGAATGATCTTCTCCATGCCGTCGGCGGCCGACGGCGGCAGCACCGCGTCGTTTTCCGCCATGATCATCAGGCTGGGCACCCGCACCGTGAAGTCGAGGCCGGCGGAGCGCTGCCAGTTGCGCGACATGTTGCGGTACCAGTTGATGCCGCCGGTGAAGCCGCTTTTGGTGAAAGTGTCGACGAACACCTGCTTCTCTTCCGGAGACAGGATCGGCGTCCGCGGATCGTGCCTGGCGTCATAGTTGGCGATCATCTGCGGAAACGCGAGATTGACCCGCGGCGAAGCACCGACGCCGGCAACGACCTGCTCCTCGGGCGCGGTGTCTGGACGCGGCACCGGCTTGCGCATGAAGGCATCGAAGGTCTGCTCGACCCGGCTGCCGAAGATCCGGTCCGGCTCCCGCGCCGGATCCTGAAACTGCACGATATACATGTGCTCGCCGAAGCGCTTGCGAAACAGCTCGATCGGATCGGCCGGCGGCCGGGCGGTATGCGGCGTGTTGATGCCGACCACCCCGGCGACACGGTCGAGATGCCGCAGCGGCATCTGCCAGACCACGAAGCCGCCCCAGTCGTGACCGACGAAGATGGCCTTGTCGATTTTCAGATGATCGAGCAGGCCGACCAGGTCGCCGGTCAGATGCTCGATGTCGTAATCCTCGACCGCCTCGGGCCGGTCGGTCGCCCCGTAGCCGCGCTGGTCCGGCGCGATCACGCGGATACCGGCCTCGCCCAGCGCCTTGATCTGGTGCCGCCAGGAGAACGCGATCTCCGGCCAGCCGTGACAGAGCACGACCGGCGGCGTGTCGGTCCTGGGGCCCGCCTCGTAATAGCCCATGCGGATCCCGTTCACTTCCGCAAACTGCAACGGCGGCATCTCGATCATGTCTTCGAACCTCGTTCATTCGGCCGCATGGTGAACCTCGGGCGGCGGCGCGAACGCCGCCTCCAGCACCTCGAATTCGGCCGGCAGCATGTCGCAGAGCACCTGGACGTGCGGGATGATGTTGGCGCCGGAAATGAAACCGAAATCGAGCTGGTCGCGATAGCTTTGCACGGTGATGTTCAGCGCCAGCCCGTGGGTCGAGATCGAGACCGGGAAGATGTGCAGCAGTTCGGCGCCGGCGGCGTACAGGGTCTGGCGCGGTCCGGGCACGTTGGACACCGTGATGTTGGCGCTCGGCGGCAGCACGTCCGACAGGCTCGAGCGGCTGTAGAGCAGCGCCAGGATCTGCACCAGGATCGGCGTTCCCAGCATCGAGATGTTGGAGACCTGCGGCATCAGCGCGCGCAGCGGATGCGACATCTCCTTGGATTTGGTCGACTGCGCGATGATGGTCTGGAGCCGGGTCTTGGGATCTTCGATATCGGTGGCGATCGAGCAGATCATGCCGAACACCTGGTTGTTGGAATCGGTGTTGCCCTCCTCGCGCAGCGAGATCGGGACCGCCGCGGTCAGCGACTTGGCCGGCAACGCTGCGTGCTCGAGCAGGTAACGCCGCACCACACCGGATGACAGCGCCAGCACCACGTCGTTGAGCTTGCCGCCGGCCTGTTTGGCCAGCGCCTTCGCCCGCGACAGCGAGATCGAGGCCCCGGCGAAACTGCGCTCCGATGAAATCGACTTGTTGAGGATGGTGGGCGGCGACATCATGCTCGCAAGGCTGTCGCGCGACTTCGGGTCGGAGATCTTGCCCATCACGTCGGACACGCTCTTCAGAATGGTCGGGATGCTGCCGGCGAACTTCACCGCGCTCTCGATCTGGTACATCGCGTTGTCGAACAGGATGGAGCCGATGTCGCTCTTGCCGGAGCGCGGCAGGTCAATGCCCTTGGCGGCCGCCGCGGCATCGAGCGGCTGGGTCCAGAGCTGCTGGTAGGAATCGAGCAGGTTGGCCGCGATGTCGCGCGGCTCCGGCCCTGCCTTCGCCCGCACCGCCGGCGGTTCGACCTGTCGCGGGACCGGCGTCACATCGTAGATCATGTTGGTGAGCGCGGCACCGGCGCCGCCATCGATGCAGGCGTGATGCATCTTGGAATAGAGCCCGACCTCGTTGTTCTTCATGCCTTCGAAGACATAGAACTCCCAGAGCGGACGAGCGCGATTGAGCAGCTTGGCGTGCATCCACCCGACGATGCGCTCCAATGTCGCACGGTCGCGCGGTAGCGGCAGGCTGGCGCGGAAGATGTGGCGGTCGATGTCGAACTGATCGTCCTCGACCCAGGAGGGATGGTCGATATCGAGCGGCGCCTTCTCCAGCCGTGATTTCAGGATCGGCGCCAGATGCAGCCGAGATGCAATCATCGCCTTGAACTCTTCGAAGAAGTCCCCCTTGTAGTCGTCGGGCAGGCGGAAGATCGCCATGCTGCCGACATGCATCGGCATTTCCGGCGTTTCCAGGTACAGAAACGACGCGTCCAGCGATGACAGTTTCCTGGCGTCACCCATGCTTTCCTCCCACGTCAACAAATGATCGGACGCCTTTGCAGCGCCTCGTGAATTCAGGTCGATTGTGCATGGTCCAGGGGCGCATATGCAATGGCAAACGGCCCTTTACGGTTAAATTGGCTGAACTGGCCCTCCGCCTGGGCCAGACGATCGGCCACCGCCCACAGCGCGGCCGGATTGACCCCGAGCCCGACATGGCTGGCGAGATAGATCTCGATATTCTCGGCGGTATCTGAAGGACGCAGGCAGCAGGTCTGCCAGTTCACGACGCCGTCGCTGCGCGAATAGATCGAGGTCGCCGGGACCGGAAGGTCACCGGATATCGCGCTGCGCAACTCCGGAAAGGACTCGACCGTCTCGCCCGACAGCAGTTCGTAGAGCCGCGTCGCATTGGTCGCCGTGACGTCGTTGGCAAACGGGCTGCCCAGCGTCACGACGGAGCGGATCATCGCGGGCGCCTGCAGCGCGAGGTCGCGGGCATAGACGCCGCCGAGACTCCATCCGACGATGCTGACCTTGCGCCCGGTCTCGCCATGAATCTGGCCGAGCCGGTCGCGCAGGGCCGCGCGCATGCGCCCCACACCGCCGATGTTGCGGCCCATCTGCCAGGCTCTGGCGTCGTAGCCGAGCTCCTTCAGGTAGCGCCGCATCGGCGCCATCGACAGGTCGCTGGCGAGGAAGCCCGGCAGCGTCAGCACCGGATGACCATCGCCGCGCGGCGCGGTCATCAGCAGCGGCGACAGCAGCAGGCTCGCGTTGAGTTCGAAGATCCCTCGCGCTTCGGCCAGCAGCAGGCCGAAGCCGGGCGGACGAAGGCGATCTCCCCCGTTCGTCTTGTGGCCGTCATCCGCCATCATTTTTTCTTGTCGCTGGTGCGGCCGCCGCCAAGACCGGCCATGGTGACGAACATGTCCTGGAAACGCTCGGCGAGTTTGGGATCGAAGGTGAACCAGCTCTTCATCAGTGCTTCCGGAGTAACCGTCTCGATATTGGCCAGCATCTGCTGCTGAAGCTTCTCCATGACCGCCACCTGCATGGGCGACACATCGGGCAGTCCGAAAAACTGCCGGGCTTCAAGCGGCGTGCAATCGATTTCGACGTTAACCTTCATGTCTGCTCCGAGCCGTTCCAGCTAATGGTCCGATCCCGACATTCGCCTCCCATGTGTTGGTCGGCAGATCCAAGAATGCTGGAAACAAAGGACCGTCAGCAAATACAGATTTCCAGTGGGTTTGATAGTCGTGTTCCGCGAGCATTCGCCCAGAGGTAGCCAATGTCAAATCCACTCCACTCATGACTGGTACCCGATCCGAATTCGCCGCCCGAACCCGCCGCTCGCGCCGCAGGCCCAACCAGATCGGCTACGCCCAGCCAGTATCGCCGCGACCTGCCGGGTCACGCAAGCGAACAGGTTCCAATCGGGCCGCCGCGAGGTGTTATTTTCCGGATATGGTCAACCAGGATGCCTGAACCGCTGAAAGCCGGGACCGGCCAGGATCGCCTCATCAGTCACCGCTTTGCTCAGGCGGCAGGCGACGGATGCCCCGCTCGCTCACACCCAAAATCCGGATGCCGCGTGCACCGCGGTCGTTCCGCCGAACACGGCTCAGTCCGGCCGGGCGCGCACAGCGGGCTTGCGCGGCGGCCAAACTCTGGCAACATGGATCGCCCCTGGTGCCGCCGATATAACCTCCCTCCATAGCCGCTGGCGCGCGATCAGGAGCACAGATCGGAAAGCGGCACGGGTTTTGCTCGTGTGCCGACTTTCCAAGTTCGTGCACAAGGGCTGCTTGCCCGGTTTCACGAACTTCGGCAATGAGGCACCCGCCTTTATCGATACGGACAACATGCAGCGTCATAGCGGAGAACGAAAACATATGTCGGTACGCCAAAATCTGCTCGCAGCGACCATCGCCTCGATCATCGCCTTTGCGGCAATGCCGGCATCAAGCCAGACCCTGCGCTACGCCAACCAGGGAACTCTGAAGTCACTCGATCCCTACTCGTTCAAGGAATCGACCACCATCGCCCACCATGCCCACGTCTATGAAGGCCTGACCGCGCGCGACAGGGAGCTCAAGGTCATCCCGGCGCTCGCCGAGAGCTGGGAAACGCCGGAGCCGACCCGCTGGCGCTTCCACCTGCGCAAGAACGTCAAGTTTCATAATGGCGACCCCTTCACCGCCGACGATGTGATCTTTTCCGCCGAGCGCGTGCGGGCCACCGGCTCCAACTTCCTGTCGAACGTCCCGCCCGATGCGAAGTTCGTCAAGGTCGATGACTACACGGTCGACGTCACGCTGAGCGCGCCCAATCCCATTCTGATCTCGCAATGGGACAGCTGGTTCATCATGGACAAGAAGTGGTGCGAGGAGAACAGCACGGTCGCGCCGACACCGGTCTCGGCAACCACGCCGAGCTACGCCGCGCTCCACGAAAACGGCACCGGCCCGTTCACGATCGAAAGCCACCAGCCGGGCGTGAAGACCGTCTTCAAGGTCAATCCGAACTGGTGGGGCAAGCCCGAACATAATCTGAAGGAAATCGTCTTCACCACCATCTCGTCGGACGCGACCCGTGTCGCAGCGCTGCTGTCGGGCGAGGTCGACGTCATCGAACCGGTGCCGGTGCAGGACATTTCGCGCGTCGATTCCACTCCCAATGTGGAGGTCCTGAAGGGGCCCGAACTGCGGACCATCTTCCTCGGCATGGACGAGACGCGAGACGAACTGTTGTTCTCGAACGTCAAGGGCAAGAATCCGTTCAAGGATGTTCGCGTCCGCGAGGCCTTCTACAAGGCGATCGATGTCGAACTGATCAAGTCGCGCGTGATGCGCGGACTGTCGACACCATCCGCGCTGATGGTCGCCCCTCAATTATTCGCCCTGTCGAAGGACTTCACACGGCCGAAATACGATCCGGACGGCGCCAAGAAGCTCCTGACCGAAGCCGGCTACCCCGAAGGCTTCGAGGTCGCCATGGACTGCCCGAACGACCGCTACGTCAATGACGCCGCGATCTGCCAGGCCGCGGTGGGCATGCTGGCCCGAATCGGCGTCAAGGTCGACCTGCAGGCGCAACCCAAGGCGCAGTATTTCGCCAAGGTTCTGAAGCCCGGCGGTTACCAGACATCGCTGTTCCTGCTCGGCTGGACGCCGTCCTCGATGGATTCGCACAACGTGCTGCACGACATCATGGGCTGTCGCAACGACGCCAAGGACGCGACGCGGGGTGAAGCCAATCTCGGCAACTATTGCAACAAGGAGCTCGATGCCCTGACCGACAAGGTCCTGATCGAGACCGACACCGCCAAGCGCGATCAGCTGATCAAGCAGGCGTTCGAGATCGGCATCAAGGATTACGGCTATATCCCGCTGCATCAGCAGGCGGTGGCCTGGGGTGTCTCGAAGAAGGTGAAACTCACCCAGCGCGCGGACAACCAGGTGATGCTGTACTGGGCCACCAAGAACGAATAGGTGATCGCGATTTGGAAGTCCCGGTAGCCCGTGATTCCGGGGCGTCGCACAGCGACTGATCTCGGGATTCCGGGTTGCCTCTTCGAGGCCCCCGGAATGACGGTGGCTGCCGGGACTTTTCATTTCAGGCTCGCACTTGTCGCGCGCCTTCTGAACGCAAGCGAAAGGACCAGATGCTCGCCTTCACTCTTCGCCGCTTGATCCAGGCCATCGGCGTGTTGGTCGCGGTTGGGATCATCTCGTTTGCGATGTTCCGCTTCGCCGGCGATCCGGTCAACCAGATGGTGTCGCAGGACACCTCGGCGGCGGAACGCGCCGAGATCCGGCGGTCGCTCGGGCTCGACGATCCCGTCATCGTGCAGTTTGCCCGCTATTTCGGCAACGCCGCGCAATTCAAGTTTGGTGTCTCCTACCAGTTCCGCCAGCCGGTGGCCGATCTGCTCAAGGAGCGGATGCCGGCGACGCTGGAGCTTGCGATCTGCGCCACGATACTGGCGATGGTGTTCGGCATCCTGATGGGCGTCTATTCCGCGCTTCGACGCGACACCTATCTCGCCGCTGCATTCCAGGTGATATCGCTGATTGGAATTTCGCTGCCGACCTTCCTGATCGGTATCCTCCTGATCTATCTGTTCGCCGTCGTACTCGGCTGGCTGCCGTCGTTCGGCCGCGGCGAGGTGGTGCGGCTGGGGTGGTGGACCACGGGCCTGCTCACGGTATCCGGCCTGAAGGCGCTGATCATGCCCTCGATCACGCTCGGTCTGTTCCAGATGACGCTGATCATGCGGCTGGTGCGCGCCGAGATGCTCGAGGTGCTGCGCACCGATTATATCCGCTTCGCGCGGGCGCGCGGTCTGACGACGCGCGCCGTCCATTTCGGTCACGCGCTGCGCAATACGCTGGTTCCAGTCATCACCGTGGCCGGCCTCCAATTTGGCTCGGTAATTGCTTTCGCGATCATCACCGAGACCGTGTTCCAATGGCCGGGAATGGGACTCCTCTTCCTACAGGCGGTGCAGAATGTCGATATCCCGATCATGGCGGCGTATCTTTTGATGGTGTCGCTGATCTTCGTGACCATCAATCTGGTGGTCGACATCCTCTACACCATCGTCGATCCGCGCTTGCGTTCGACCATCAGTCGCGCGGCCTGACCATGAGCGATATCGCCGTACCAGACAAAACCGATGCAGTTCCGGACAATACTCAGGCGGACCAACTGCCACGTCCCACGCCGGGACATTTCGGACGCTTCATCGACAGCGATCTGTTCTATTCCTTCCGCCGCTCCCGCATCACGATGGTCGCGGCCGTCGTGACCCTGCTGTTCTTTCTGCTCGCGCTGTTCGCGCCCCTCCTCGCGGTGCAGAATCCGTTCGATCCGGCGCAGCTGCAACTGATGAATTCGCGCATCGAGCCGCTCTGGCTTGCCGACGGTCAGAGCCCGTACCTGCTCGGCACCGACGAACAGGGCCGCGACGTGTTATCGGCGATTCTCTACGGCCTGCGCATCTCGATCGTCGTCGGCGTGCTCGGCGTGATGCTGTCCGGCGCGCTCGGCATCCTGCTCGGCCTGATCGCAGGCTATTTCGGCGGCCGCATCGACGGCCTCATCATGCGGATCGCCGACGTCCAGCTCACCTTCCCCGCGATCCTGATCGCGCTGCTCGTCAACGGCATCGCCAAGTCGGTGTTCGGCAACAGGCTCGACTCGATGAGCATGCTGGTGGTGCTGGTGCTTGCGATCGGCCTCAGTTTCTGGGTGCAGTATGCGCGAACCGTGCGCGGCTCCGTCCTGGTCGAGAAGAACAAGGATTATGTCGCCGCGGCGCAGCTGATCGGATTGCCGGCACCCGTGATCATGCTGCGGCACGTGCTGCCCAACACCACGGGCCCGATCCTCGTGATCGCCACCATCAATCTCGCGCTTGCGATCATCACCGAGGCGACGCTGTCGTTCGTGGGAGCGGGCATGCCCGACACCATGCCCTCGCTCGGAACCCTGATCCGGATCGGCAACAATTATCTGTTCTCCGGCGAATGGTGGATCGTCGCCTTTCCAGGACTGGCGCTCGCCGCGCTGATCCTGTCGATCAACCTGCTCGGCGACTGGCTGCGCGACGCGCTCAATCCGAAGCTGCGGTGACGGCGATGCCAGTGAATCGAGCCCGTGAAGTCTATCAGTTCAATCCCCCTAGACCTCATCCTGAGAGCCTGACTCGAAATGTCGCCCATGACATGGAGCTGTTTCCCCGTCATTGCGAGGAGCTCTTGCGACGAAGCAATCCAGGAGCCCCGCGCGCAGACTGGATTGCTTCGCTGCGCTCGCAATGACGCATTCAAGCACCTCAAGACGCCGGAATCGCCCGAACTTCGGAAACACTTGATAAGATCGCTCCTATGACCGAACCCGTTCTCTCCGTTCGTAACCTTCAGGTGGAATTCGCCACCCGCCGCGATCGCTTGCGTGCGATCGACGGCGTTTCTTTCGACATCGCCAAAGGCGAAGTGCTGGGCGTGGTCGGCGAATCCGGCGCGGGCAAATCGGTCACCGGGCTTGCCGTGATCGGGCTCATCGATCCCCCGGGGCGCATTTCGGGCGGCGAGATCCATCTGTCGGGTCTGCGGATCGACCAGCTGCCGCCCGAACAGATGCGCACGATCCGGGGAAAGCGGATCGGCATGATCTTCCAAGACCCGTTGACCAGTCTCAATCCGCTCTACCGGATCGGCGACCAGATCGTGGAAACCATCAGGACCCACACCAACCTGTCCGACCAGGCGGCGCGCAGGCGCGCGATCGATCTTCTGGCCGAGGTGGGCATCCCGGCGCCCGAGAAGCGCATCGACGGCTACCCGCACGAATTCTCCGGCGGCATGCGCCAGCGCGTGGTGATCGCGCTCGCGATCTGCGCGGAGCCGGAACTGATCATCGCCGACGAACCGACCACCGCGCTCGATGTCTCGGTGCAGGCCCAGATCATCACCCTGATCAAGCGCCTCGGGCGCGACCACGGCACCGCGGTGATGCTGGTGACCCACGACATGGGCGTGATCGCCGAAACCTGTGACCGCGTCGCGGTGATGTATTCGGGCCGCGTCGCCGAGATCGGTCCGGTGCAGGAGGTGATCCGCAACCCGCTGCATCCCTATGCCCGGGGCTTGATGGGCGCGATCCCGACGCTGGCGGGAGATGCACGACGGCTGGTCCAGATTCCCGGCTCGATGCCGCGACTGTCGGCCATCCCCAAGGGCTGCCCGTTCAACCCACGCTGCGGCTTCGCCTTCGACCGCTGCCGCAACGAGCGGCCCGAGCCGGTCCGGCAGGGCGCGCAGGCCGTGGCCTGCCACCTCTTCGATACGCCAGTGACGGAGAGCGCGGCATGACCTCCTTTGTCGGCGTCAGGAACCTGCGCCGAGTGTTCGATGTTTCAAAACCCTGGCTCAACCGCGTGCTGGAAGGCGGCCAACAGGAGTTCCTTAAGGCGGTCGACGGTGTCAGCTTCGACATCGCCAAGGGCGAGACCTTCGCGCTCGTCGGCGAATCGGGATCCGGCAAGACCACCGTGGCGCGAATGGTGGTCGGCCTGCTGCCGCCAACCTCGGGCGAGGTTCGCATCGACGGCATCTCGATGACCGATCCGCGGCAGGCGATGGCGCGGCGGCGCCTGCGTCGCCGCATCCAGATGGTTTTCCAGGACCCTTATGCGAGCCTCAATCCACGCTTTCGCGTCGAGGCCATCGTGGCCGAGCCGATCCGCGCCTTCGACCTGATCCAGGGCGAGCGCGAGATCAAGCAGCGGGTCGGAGAATTACTCAGCCTGGTCGGCCTGCATCCCGACGACGGCCAGAAATATCCGCACGAATTTTCCGGCGGGCAGCGACAGCGGATCGCGATCGCGCGCGCGCTCGCCTCCGAGGCCGAGTTCATCGTCTGCGACGAGCCGACCTCGGCGCTCGACGTTTCCGTGCAGGCACAGATCCTCAACCTGATGCGCGACCTGCAGGACAAGTTCGGGCTGACCTATCTCTTCATCAGCCACAACCTCGCCGTGGTCCGGCACATGGCGAGCCGCATCGGCGTGATGTATCTCGGCCGCATCGTCGAGATCGCGACGGCGCGCGAGTTGTTCGAGCGGCCGCGTATGCCCTACACCAGGATGTTGCTGGGCGCGGTGCCCGATCTTGCGATGTCCGGTCGGCAGCGGATTCCCGTGAGCGGCGAAATTCCGAACCCGATCGATCCGCCGCCCGGCTGCGCCTTCAACCCACGCTGCCCGCAGGCCTTCGATCTCTGCCGCAAGCAGGCCCCTGCCCTGATCGACGGCGTCGCCTGCCACGCGGTGAACATGCCTGCTGTGGCCGCGGTCTCGTGACCAAAGGCATGCGTTCGAGTCCGGTTGGCAGGCAGGTCCGGCCGTGGTCAATTGCGCCCTTCCTCGGTGGCCGCGAAGAAGGGAACTTTCGATGAGCAACATCAACCCCGATCCGTTCACGACGCGGCCCGAGATCGAAGGCACCTTCGGAGTCGTGACCTCGACGCACTGGATCGCCACCGCGGTCGGGATGGCGACGCTGGAAAAAGGCGGCAACGCGTTCGATGCCGGTGTCGCGACCGCCTTCACGCTGCAGGTGGTCGAGCCCCATCTCAACGGTCCCGGCGGCGACGTCCCGATCATCGTGCATGACGTGAGGCGCGGGCGCACCGAAGTGATCTGCGGCCAGGGCCCGGCACCGGCGCACGCCACCATCGCCCATTACAGGAGCGAGGGACTGGAGATGGTCCCGGGCACCGGCTTGCTCGCGGCCTGCGTGCCCGGCACCTTCGAATCCTGGATGCTGCTGCTGCGCGACTACGGGACCTTGCGCCTGCGCGACGTGCTGGAACCGGCCATTGCCTATGCGCGCGACGGCTATCCGCTAGTCGAGCGCGCCTGCGCGACCATCAAGATCGTCGAGCAATTGTTCCGGAAGCACTGGACCACGTCGGCCGCGGTCTATCTGCCCAACAACGAGGTGCCGAAGCCCGGCATGCTGTTCACCAACCCCCAGCTCGCCGAGACCTATGCCCGCATTCTGAAGGAGGCGGAGAGCGCGGGCAGCGACCGCGACGCGCAGATCGAGCGCGCGCGCAGGGCCTGGTCGCAGGGTTTCGTCGCGGAGGCGATCGACACATTCTGCCGCACCCACGAGGTCATGGATGTTTCGGGCTCGCCGCATCGCGGCGTGCTCTCGGCGGACGACATGGCGCGCTGGCAGCCGACCGTCGAGGCGCCGCTGACCTATGATTACGGCCGCTACACCGTCTGCAAGGCCGGCGTCTGGAGCCAGGGCCCGGTGATGCTGCAGCAGCTCGCGCTGTTGAAGGGCTTTCAGCTCGACGGCCTCGATCCGACGGGTGCGGAGTTCATCCATCTGCAGGTCGAATGCGCCAAGCTCGCCTTTGCCGACCGCGAGACATTCTATGGCGATCCCAATTTCAACGAGATCCCAATCGAGACGCTGCTGTCGGATGCCTATAACGACGAGCGGCGCAAACTCATTTCGGACCGGGCCTCGCTCGAGTTCACTCCGGGAGAGGTCGAGGGTTTTGGCGCCGTCGTCAAGCTGCGCCGCGCCGAGGGTCACCGTGAGGCAGTTGGCGCGATGGGCGCGGGCGAGCCGACGGTCGGACGGTTCGGCGAGGTGCGCGGCGACACCGTGCATTTCGACATCATCGATTCGGCCGGCAACATGATCTCCGCGACTCCCTCCGGCGGCTGGCTGCAATCCTCCCCGGTGATCCCCGAACTCGGCTTTTGCCTGGGCAGCCGGGCCCAGATGTTCTGGCTGGAGGAAGGCCATCCCGCGGCGCTGGCGCCCGGCAAACGCCCGCGCACCACGCTCTCGCCGACCATGGCGCTCCGCGACGGCGAGCCGTATCTCGCCTGGGGCTCGCCCGGCGGCGACCAGCAGGATCAGTGGATCACGCAATTCTTCCTGCGGCACGTCCACGCCAAGATGAACCTGCAGGAAGCGATCGATGCGCCCGCCTGGCACTCCGAACATTTTCCGATCTCGTTCTGGCCGCGCACCGCGCGGCCGGGCGTGCTCGTAGTGGAGAACCGCGTGCCGAAGGCGACCGTCGAGGCGCTGAAGGCGCGCGGCCACATCGTGGAGATCGGCCCCGACTGGTCGGAAGGACGCTTGACCGCGGCCTCCAAGGTCGGCCGCCGCCGCCGCGCCGCCGCCAATCCGCGCGGCATGCAGGGCTACGCGGCCGGACGATAGAGGCAGAGCATGATGAGCTTGGTTCGAATCAATCCAGCCGCGGGCACTTTTCACCTCGCCCCGCCTGCGGGGAGAGGTCGAAATTCACGCGCAGCGAGAATTTCGGGTGAGGGGGATTCTCCACGAACTCAGTCCGTGGTGACTCCCCCTCACCCCGACCCTCTCCCCGCAAGCGGGGCGAGGGAGCACACCTTCGATGCGCCAGCAATTCAACCTCAGCTCATCCGGCGCTAGCATGACCTGGTCGATCATCGCCCGCGACGCCCTCACCGGCCAGATCGGCATCGCGGTCGCAACACGGTTCTTCGCGGTGGGCGCGCTCGTGCCCCACATCGCCGCGGGCCTTGGCGCTATCGCGACCCAGGCGCTGATCAATCCCTATTACGGCATCGACGGCCTGACGCTGCTGCGCCAGGGGCGAGCGGCCAAAGACATTATCCAGACGCTGCTTGCAACGGACCGCGGCCGCGAGAGCCGGCAACTGCATCTGATGGATGCGCGCGGCGCGATCGCCGCGCACACCGGGACGGACTGCGTCGAGTGGTGCGGCCATCTCGCCGGCGACGGCTTTTCGATCGCGGGCAACATGCTCGCAGGCCCCCGGGTTCTCGACGACACCGCGACAGCCTATCTCGCCAATCAGAGCCAACCCTTTGCGCGGCGCCTGATCGCGGCCATGCAGGCCGGCGAGGCCGCCGGCGGCGACAAGCGTGGCAAGCAGTCGGCCGCGCTCGTCATTCACGACGGCGATGAGTGGCCCGCGCTCGACCTGCGCGTCGATGATCATCCCGATCCGTTGTCCGAACTTGAACGTCTCGAGCGGGTCAGCCGCGAGCGCTGGGTGCACTTCAGACAGTTCCTGCCGACGCGCGCCAATCCCGCTGGGGTCACCGACCGCGCCACCATCGACGCAGCGATCGAAGCCGCGCTTGCGAGCGAGCAATGACGGCAAGCCCACTGATCGACATCGAGGGCCTGCGCGTGCTGTTCCACGGCGACGACGGCCGCACCACCCACGCGGTCGACAGCATCGATCTCACAGTCGCCCATGGCACCACGCTCGGGATCGTCGGCGAATCCGGCTGCGGCAAGAGCGTCACCTCGCTCGCGATCATGGGATTGCTGTCGAAGCAATCCACCGAAATCTCCGGCGCGATCCGCTTCGACGGCTTCGATCTGCTGCACGCGCCCGACCAGATGCTGCGCGACCTGCGCGGCAACCGGCTCGCCATGATCTTCCAGGAGCCGATGACCTCGCTCAATCCCAGCCTCACCATCGGCGAGCAGATCATCGAGACCATCCTGCGCCATCGTGGCGGATCGCGGCGCCAGGCCCGCGACCGCGCCGTCGCGCTGTTGCGCCAGGTCCATATCCCCTCGCCCGAGCGGCGCATCGACGACTATCCGCACAAACTCTCCGGCGGCATGCGCCAGCGCGTCATGATCGCGATGGCGCTCGCCTGCGATCCCAAGCTGCTGATCGCGGACGAGCCGACCACCGCGCTCGATGTGACCCTGCAGGCGCAGATCCTGGATCTCATGCGTGAATTGAAGGCGGCCAGCGGGGCTGCGATCATCCTGATCACCCACGATCTCGGCGTGGTCGCGGACATCTGCGACGAGGTCGCGGTGATGTATGCGGGCGAGATCGTCGAGCGCGCGCCAGTCGAAGAATTGTTCGCCTCGCCGCAGCATCCCTACACCGTCGGACTGCTCGGCTCGATCCCGCGGCTCGACCGCCGCACCTCGCACCTTGCCACCATCGAGGGCATGGTCCCGAACATGACGAAGCCGCCGCCAGGCTGCCGCTTCGCCGCCCGCTGCCCCTTCGTGGAGGACGCCTGCACCCGGACCCGCCCGCCCCTGGCGGAGTTGAGCGCAAGCCACTGGTCGCGCTGCCTTCGCGCCCCGCTGGAGAGGCTGGTGTCGTGACCGCCCTCCTCGACGTCCAGAACCTCGTCAAACATTTCGTCGCCGAACGATCCGTATTCGGCAGGCCGACCGCTTACGTCAAAGCCGTCGAAGGGGTCAGTTTCAGGGTCGACGCCGGCGAGACGCTCGCGCTCGTCGGCGAGTCCGGCTGCGGCAAATCGACCGTGAGCCGGCTGGTGCTGCGGCTGATCGAGCCGGACGCAGGCCAGCTCCGCTTCGAGGGGCGCGACCTCGGCGCCTTCGATGCCGATCAATTGCGCGCATTCCGGCGCGATGCGCAGATCATCTTCCAGGACCCCTACGGCTCGCTCAATCCACGGATGACGGTGGGCCAGATTCTCGGCGAGCCGCTGGCGCTGCATGATCTGATGCCCCCGGCGCAACGCCCCGAACGGGTCGCGGACCTGCTGCGGCTGGTCGGGCTCGAGCCCCGGTTCGCTCGCCGCTATCCGCACGAATTTTCCGGCGGCCAGCGCCAGCGCATCGCGATCGCCCGCGCGCTGGCGGTCGAACCGAAGCTCGTCATCTGCGACGAGCCGGTCTCGGCGCTCGACGTCTCGATCCGCTCGCAGATCCTCAATCTGCTGCGCGACCTGCAGGACCGGCTTGGGCTGGCCTACATCTTCGTCTCGCACGATCTCGCCGTGGTCAAACACATCGCCGACCGGATCGCGGTGATGAACCTCGGCTGTATCGTCGAGACCGCGCCGACGCAGGCGCTGTTCGCCGCGCCGCGCCATCCCTATACCCGCGCCCTGCTGTCGGCGATCCCGGTGCCCAGGCCGCAGGCAAGACGCAGCCGCATCCTGTTGCAGGGCGAGATGCCGAGCGCGCTGCATCCGCCGTCGGGCTGCCGCTTCCACACCCGCTGCCCCTACGTCGTCGATCGTTGCCGCGTCGAGATCCCCGACCTCAGGGGCGATGCGGACGGCCATGCCACCGCTTGCCATCGCACCGCCGAACTGCCGCCGGCGGCGACGATCGTCCCGCTCGATGACGGCCTGTCGCCAACGCTCAGCAAACTCGTCGCCGCGTTCGGCGCGACCGAGGAAGGATCGGCCCCGGCCGGGGTTGGTACGGTAAGTGCAGGCCGGCGAGGATGATCCAGAGGAGATGACCGTGACAAAGTTCTTTCAAATGGCGTTGGCCGCCGCGGCCCTGACGCTCGCGCTTGCCCCCGGCGTACATGCCCAGACCACGCTTCGCATCGGCCTTGCGGAAGATCCCGACATTCTCGACCCGACCATGGCGCGCACCTATGTCGGCCGCATCGTGTTCGCCGCGGTCTGCGACAAGCTGTTCGACATCGACGACAAGCTCAACATCGTGCCGCAGCTGGCGCTGTCGCAGGAGACCTCCGCCGACGGCAAGGAGGTGACGATCAAGCTCAGGCCCGGCGTGAAATTCCACGACGGAGACACATTCGACGCCGACGCCGCGAAGTTTTCGCTGGAGCGGCATCTCACCTTCCCGGGATCCTTCCGCAAGCCCGAACTCGCGGCCCTCGACCATGTCGACGTGGTCGATCCCCTCACCGTCAAGCTGGTTCTGAAGGCGCCGTTCTCGCCGCTGATTTCGCAGCTGGCCGACCGCGCCGGCATGATGCTCTCGCCGAAGGCGGCCAAGGCTGCGGGCGACAAGTTCGGGCTGCATCCGGTCTGCGCCGGTCCCTACAAATTCGTCGAGCGGGTGCAGCAGGACCGCATCGTGTTCGAGAAATTCGCCGACTACTGGAACAAGGACAACATCTTCATCGATCGCGTGGTGTACCTGCCGATCGTCGATTCCACGGTGCGGCTCGCCAATCTGAAGTCCGGCGGACTGGACCTGATCGAGCGCCTGATCGCGACCGACATCAAGGCCGTGCGCGCCGACCCGAAGCTCGCTCTGACCAACGCGCTTTCACTCGGCTATGAAGGCATCACCATCAACATCGGCAATGACAAGGCCAAGGGGCCGCTCAGCCAATCGGCCAAGGTGCGCCAGGCGCTGGATCTCGCGATCGACCGCGAGGCGATCAATCAGGTCGTCTACAACGGCGAATTCGTGCCGGGCAATCAGTGGGTCAACCCCGAACACCCCTATTACCAGAAGGCCTATCCGGTCCGCGCGCGCGATATCGACAAGGCCAAGGCGCTGTTGAAGGAGGCCGGGATCACCGGGCCGATTTCCGTCGATCTCATGGTTCCGAAGAACGTCGAGAGAGAGGCGGTCGCACAGGTGGTCCAGTCGATGGCGGCCGAAGTCGGGTTCGATCTGAAGATCAGGGTCACCGAGCTCGCCACCGCGCTGAAGCAGGCCGAAGCCGGCGAATTTCAGGCCTTCATCCTCGACTGGAGCGGCCGCATCGATCCGGACGGCAACGCCTATATCTTCCACAAGACCAAGGCGCCCCAGAACTACAGCGCCCATTCCAACCCTGACGTCGACAAGGCGCTCGACGACGCCCGCCTCGTGACTGACCTGGCGCAACGCAAACAGGTCTACGAGAAGATGACCAAATCGGTCCTCGAAGACGAGCCGATCATCTATATCTATCACCGCAGGAACCTGATCGCCCACACCACGAAGCTCGAAGGCTACAAGGCGATCCCGGACGGGCTGGTGCGCGTCGTCGGGCTGAAGCTGAAGTGAGGATGACCACAGCCCGAAGTATCGTCCGATGCTGAACTTCCTCGCCAAGCGCCTGCTGCAGCTGATCCCGACGCTGTTCTTCGTGTCGATCCTGATCTTTTCGCTGCAGCATCTGCTGCCCGGCGATCCCGCGCTGGTGATGGCCGGCGAGGAGCGCGATCCGGACGTGATCGCGCAGATCCGCAAGCAGTACCGGCTCGATCAGCCCGCGCCCATCCAGTATGCGTATTGGATCAAGGGCGTGCTGTCGGGCGATCTCGGGGAGTCGCTGCGCATCAAGGTTCCGGTGCTCGACCTGATCCTGCAGAAACTGCCGGTGACCATGCAGATCGCATCGATGGCGATCCTGATCGCGTTCCTGATCGGCATTCCCGCCGGCATCGTCTCCGCGGTGAAGAAGGGCACGGCCTGGGATTATGGCGCCAACCTGTTCGCGCTGTGGGGCATCTCGACGCCGAATTTCTGGCTCGGGATCATGCTGATCTTCCTGTTCTCGATCGAACTCGGCTGGCTGCCGGCGTCCGGTTACGTGCCGCTGTCGGAGAACTGGCGCGCCAGCCTGGCCGTCACCATCATGCCCGCCTTCGTGCTCGGCAATGCCATCGCCGCGATCCTGATGCGGCACACCCGCAGCGCCATGCTGCAGGTGCTCGACAGCGACTATGTCCGCACCGCGCGCGCCAAGGGCCTGTCCGAGCGCTCGGTCATTCTCAAACACGCGATGCGCAACGCGCTGACGCCGGTGATCACGCTCGGTGCGCTCGAACTCGGCACTTTGCTGTCGGGCGCGGTGCTGACCGAGCAGATCTTCTCGATCCCCGGTTTCGGCAAGCTGATCGTCGATGCCGTGTTCAATCGCGACTATGCCGTGGTGCAGGGCGTCGTGCTGGTGACCGCGACGATCTACATCGTGCTGAACCTGATCGCCGACATCGCCTATATCCTGGTCAATCCACGCTTGAGGGCATGACATGACCGATGCCGCCCTCCCCTCGATCTCCCTTGCCGAGCGATCCGACGAACTGGAAAGCCCGTCGCGGCGCGCGCTACGCCGGCTGATGAAGCGCAAGGGGGCCGTCGTCGGCCTCGTCGTCATCGCCATCTTCATCGTGCTGGCGCTGTTCGCGCCGCTGGTCGCGCCCTACGATCCGATCGCGACCAGCTGGACACTGGTGCGCAAGCCGCCGTCCGCGCTGCACTGGTTCGGCACCGACGAACTCGGCCGCGACGTGCTGGCCCGCGTGATCCACGGCGCCCGCGCCTCGCTGCTCGCCGGCGCGATTTCCGTCACCATTGCGCTCGGTGTCGGCGTGCCGCTGGGCCTCCTGGCCGGCTATCGCGGCGGCATCATCGACGCGCTGATCAGCCGGATCACGGATGCGATGCTGGCCTGCCCGTTCCTGATCTTGGCCATCGCGCTCGCGGCGTTCCTCGGCCCCAGCCTCGGCAATGCGATGATCGCCATCGGCGTCACCACGACGCCGATCTTCGTGCGATTGACGCGCGGCCAGACCATGAGCGTCAAGGTCGACGACTATGTCGAGGCGGCGCGCGCCATGGGCAATCCGCGCTGGCGCATCGCACTGGTGCATATCCTGCCCAACATCATGCCGGCGCTTCTCGTACAGGCCACGCTCTCGATCGCAGCAGCAATCATCGCGGAGGCCGCGCTGTCGTTCCTCGGCCTCGGCCAGCAGCCGCCGTCGCCGTCCTGGGGCAGCATGCTGAACGCAGCCCAGCGCTTCCTCACCAATGCGCCGTGGATGGCGATCTGGCCGGGACTGGCGATCTTCCTGGTGGTGCTGTCGTTCAACCTGGTCGGCGACGGCCTGCGCGACGCGCTCGATCCAAGGGCGAGGTGAAAAGGCATGCGCCTGCTGGCTATGCTCGTCTACGCGCTCGCTCTCGCCGCAGCGAGCCCCGTCGCCGCCGACCAGCCGAAGAAGATCATCATCGACACCGACTTCAACGTGATGAGCGACGACGGCCAGCTCGCTGTCATGGCGGCGCAGCTGCAGGCCGAGGGCGTCGTGAAAATCATGGGCATCACGGTGGTTTCCGGCAATCAGTGGCTCAAACAGGGCATTGCCGACGCGCTCAAGGCGGTCGAGCGCATGGGTATCGCCGACCAGGTCGGGGTCTACGCCGGCGCGAACCACCCGCTGTCGCACGACGACAAGACCATCCAGGCGGAGATCGCCTCCGGCGCCGCCGGCGACGGCTATCTCGGCGCCTGGCGGACGCCGGAGCCGCAGAGCAACGCCGACCTCAAGGCGCCTCCGGACGGTTTCGCGATCTCGACCAGGATGCAGCCGAAGGACGCAGTCGACTTCATCGCCGACACGGTGAAGGCCAATCCGCATGAGGTCACGATCGTCGCGATCGGGCCCCTCACCAATATCGCGCAGGCCGCTGCGCGCTTTCCCGAGATCGTGCCACTGATCAAGCAGGTCATCTCCATGGGCGGCGCGGTGCATGTGCGGGGCAACACGACGAAGACGGCGGAGTTCAACTGGTGGTTCGATCCCGAGGCCGCCCAGGCCGTGCTTCGCCTGCCGGTGCCTCAGGTCGTGATCCCGCTCGACGTCACCAACACGGTGCGGCTGACCAAGCCGGTCTATGACCGCATTGCCCATGCCGAGACGCCGACCGCGGTCACGACGCTCTACCAGAAGCTCAACGGCTACGGCTTCTCCGGGAAGAACGGCTTCGAGACCAATCCAGGCTACACGCAGAGCATCTGGGACACGCTGACCATCGCCTATCTCGTCGATCCCTCCTTTGCGACCAAGGCAATCGACGAATATGTCGATGTGGTCACCACGGTCGGCGTCGACGACGGGCGCTCGATCGGCTATGGCGACACCCCGCCGCCCGGCCTGCCCTTGCAGAAGGTCACGGTCATTACCGGCTTCGATAGTCCACGCTTCTTCGATTTCTACGTCGACCTCTTGACGCGCCCGGTTCCGGTCGCGCCCGCGAAGCACTGAGACCGCGCCGTTAGGCGCCACGGCTCGGCACCCGTTTTTTCCAGCATCCGTTTTCCATGACCGACAATCGCACAAGGCCCCGCCGGGTCAGCCATCCACCGCCGTCCGACCCTCGCGAACGCATCGCCGTGGCCGCGCTGGCGCCGTTCACGACGCAAGGGTTTCACGGCACCAATACCCGCGAGATTGCCAACCGGGCCGGCGTTTCCACCTTATTTCGCGACGTTTGAACCCTTTTGGCGTTTGCGGGCCTCTTTGTCCATGTAAGCAAATGGATCGAAAGGACAGACGATGTTTTACGCGAAGAACCTGCCGACCTGGGAAAGACTGATTCGTCTGGTCGCCGCCCTCGCCATGGGGGCGTGCGCCGCGCACTTCTGGGGAACGCCTGTCGGCTACGTCTGGGCCGTCGTCGGAATTGCCATGGCGCTCACATCGGTCGTCGGCTTCTGTCCGATGTGCGCCTTGGCTGGCCGGCGAATTGCGGCGAAACTCAAACAAGTTGCGGAATGAACAACGGGCATGGCTGCGCGGGAGCTGATCGAAGCGGCGAGGCAGGGTGACGAACAGGCGCTCGCCGAGCTGCTCGCAGTCTGCCAACCGGACCTGCGTCGCTATGCGCGGCACAATTGCGCAACCGAAGATGTGGAAGAAGCGGTTCAGGATGCGTTGCTGATCCTCTATCGGAGGCTTGGCGCGTTGCGAACGATCGCGACTTTCTCCGGCTGGTTGTTTCAGATCGTCAAGCGCGCCTGCCTCCGCCATATGCGACGGCGCAAAGCGACCAATCTTGTCGAGGAGAACGAGGCTCAGCTGCGCGACCCGACCGATATGGAATTGCGTCTCGATCTCTCACGTTCGATCGTCGCGCTGCCCGGAATCTATCGCGACGTCGTAATCCTTCGCGACGTCAAAGGGCTCTCCGCCGAAGAGGCAGCCGATGAAATCGGCGTCTCGGTCGAGGCCGTCAAGAGTCGGCTGCATCGTGGCCGGTACCTGATCCGCCAATCACTGGCATAGAGGCACAATATCATGACGTTTGGTAATCGAAGTGTCGTCGTTCATCTCGCCAAGGGCATCGGTGGTTTCGGCGCGCTCTGGGTGGCTCTGGCGACCATGAACACCAATCTTTGGCCTTCACTCGTCCTGTTGCCGCTGTCGCTCTATCTGCTCCGCGGCTGCCCTGTCTGCTGGACGATCGGTCTGTTCGAAACGATTGTGATGCGCTTCCATCAGCGGCTCGCCGACAAGGTGCAATAATTGTATGCGAAGGGCGGTCAGCAAGCTGGCAGTTCAGCCGCTGTCTGAACGGAACGTTGAGTTACCTCGGTGCGCAGTGTAGCGTCATGCAGCTTCTCATGATCCAGGGAGGCAATTCCCGTGCGCGGCGCCATTGCGGTCACACCCGTGGTGCGTATAGGTAGGGTATGACGCAGCGTATGGTGGGGTGACCGCCGCTCCGACGCCGTTAGCGGCCACACCCGTTTTTCCATGACTGACGATCGCACAAGGACCCGCCGGGTCAGCCATCCACCGCCGTCCGACCATCGCGAACGCATCGCCGTGGCGGCGCTGGCGCTGTTCACGACGCAAGGGTTTCACGGCACCAATACCCGCGAGATCGCCAATCGGGCCGGCGTCTCCTCCGCCGCGATCTACACCTTCTATCCCAGCAAGGAAGCGATCTTTGCCGAGCTGGCGCGGCGCTACCGCGCGCGGCTCGACGACTTCATCGAGACCACGGTCAGCCGGCTCAAGGACCCACTCTCGAAACGCGATCTGCGCGCGTTCGCGTCGGCGATCTGGGCCAAGATGCGCGACCAACCGGACACTCTGTTGCTGGTCCTGATCGACGTGATCGAATTCAAGTTCCAGCATTTCCAGGGCGCTTTCGACAGCCTTCCGGCGCGGATGCGCGCGATCGTCGGGACGGCCCTGACGGCGGCAACCCAGCAGCCTGGATGGCGCGGACACGATCCGGCCTTCGTGCTGGCGGCGGTCTATCACTACTTCTTCCACTTCGCGCTGATCGAAAAGCATATGCGCGGCAACCAGCATCTGGGCGTCAGCAACGAACTGGCCATCAAGCGCTTTGTCGATCTGCTGTTCGGTGGGTTGTGGTCGCGGCTTCCCCGGAGTGACGGCGCTGCGCCGCAGCGGATCGTCGAAACGCGCGCCCAGTTGCAGATGCGCGACGAGGCGACGCGGGATCGCATCGAGTTCATCAGGCTGCTCTGCGGCCGGTTGTGGCACGCGCCGCCGGACATGGCCTCCAAGTCCGGCGTCAAGGGCAGGGATAGAATCAAGGTGCCGATGCTGTTCCTGCCACAGATCGCCCGCGACCGGCCCGATGACAATCAACTTGCGATCGAAGCCGCTGCGCTCGAGCTCTTCACCACCCAGGGCTTCCACGGCACCAACATTCGCGACATCGCCGACAAGGCCGGCGTCTCGCAGGGGGCGATCTATACCTATTATCCCAAGAAGGAGAAGATCTTCGCGAGCCTGGTCCGCAACTACCAGGCCTGCATGCTCGCCTTCACGCGTCAAGTCATCACGCTGCTCGAGGATCCGTTCTCGCGCGGCGATCTGCGGCTCCTCGCCACCGCGGTGCGATCCATCGTCTATGACGAGTCGGCTTTCCTGCTGCTGATGTTCATCGACGTCATCGAATTCAAGAACCGGCATTTCGCAGCGCTGTTTCATGACATTCCTGCCCAGTTCCGCTACCTGCTGGGTCCGGTGCTCACCCGCGCGAAGCGCCGGCCCGGATGGTGCGGTCAGGACCCGGCTTTCGTGCTCGCGACGATTTACCTGTTTTTCTACAATTACTTCGTGATCGAGCGGCACATGCGGGGCAACCAGCATCTCGGCCCGCCGGAGCAGGAGGCGATCGAGCGCCTGATCGACGTCCTGTCCACCGGACTGTGGGGCCGCGACCCCGAATCCGCATAGCTGCGACCGCATAGTCTGGCGCGTCTTCGTTGCAGCGCCACAAAAGCCGCCAACACAACTCCCGCGCGTGCGACCTGACCGGCCGATGGATCGGGGGAAGGTAGTCGATATGAGCCCGCGCGGCCGAAAAACCAAATGCTCATTTTTGTGAGTGACTGATCAGCCTCCGCCTGCTATGTCGGCTGCGGGGCGGAAACTTGCTTCACCACGCTCGAGACCTGGGTTCCTGCCCCATAACCATAAAGTTGGTAAGGGAGGTTAAGGTCATGACACAGCTTTTGCGGTCGCTTCTCGGCGCGACGCGACGGGCTCTCGCGCTGGCGATCGCCACCTCGAGCGCGCTGCTGGGGGCTCCGTTGTTCGCAAGCTCCGCCAGCGCCGCGTCGCCGCCGAATTTCATCACGTTCGAAAGCGGGCAAGTTCGGCCATTGGCCAAATCGCCCGATGGCAGCACGCTGTTCGCGGTCAATACGCCGAACGGGACGCTCGAGGTGTACCGGATCGGCGTGGGGTCACTGACACCGACCGCCCATGTCCCGGTCGGCCTGGAGCCGGTCGCCGTCGCCGCCCGCAGCGACACCGAGGTCTGGGTCGTCAACCACATGTCGGACAGCATCAGCATCGTCTCGCTGGTGGGCACCCCCCACGTGGTGCGCACCTTGCTGGTCGGCGACGAGCCGCGCGATATCGTCTTCGCCGGGCGCAGCGGTCTCGCCTTCATCACCACCGCGCATCGCGGCCAGCAGCGGACCGATCCGTCGATCGCCAGCGTACCCGGCGCCGGCGACCCTCAGCTCACCACAGCGGGCGTCCCCCGTGCCGACGTCTGGGTGTTCGATCCCAACAATCTCGGCGCCACGATGGGAGGAATGCCGGTCAAGATCCTGAGCTTCTTCACCGATACGCCGCGAGCGCTGGCGGTCAGCCCGGACGGCAATGCGGTCTATGTCGCGGGTTTCGAGACCGGCAACCAGACCACGACGATCAACGAGGGGCGCATCTGCGACGGCTTCAACCCCAACCAGGGCTGCCTGCTGATCGACCTCTCGATCAGCCCCGGCGGCAATCTCGGCCCGGCCACCGACACGTCAGGCGAGCAGGCGCCAAAGGTCTCGGAGATCGTCAAGTTCAACACCGCAACCGGTCATTGGCAGGACGAGATCGGCCGGGTGTGGGATAACTCGGTGCGGTTCAGCCTGCCGGACACCGACGTGTTCGCAATCGATGCCAACGCGCTGACCCAGACCACGGCCTTCGCCCGTGTCGGCACCACCTTGTTCAACATGGTGGCCAATCCGGTCAGCGGTCATCTCTATGTGTCGAACACCGAATCACAGAACCAGATCCGTTTCGAAGATCCCAAGCGGACCGCCGGACACGCCGTGACCGGCCACCTCGCCGAGTCGCGCATCACCGTCATCTCGGGCCGGACCGTCACGCCCGTTCATCTCAACAAGCACATCAATTACAGCCTGTTGCCGGGCGATCCGGGCTTTGACGCCACGCAGGCAAAGCACAGCCTGGCGACGCCGACCGACATGACGGTCTCGGCCGACGGACGCACGCTCTACGTGGCCGCCTTCGGGTCCAGCAAGATCGGCGTGATCGACACCACAGCACTGGAGAGCAACAGCCTCGACCCGACGCTCGCCAGCGCGAACTACATTTCACTGAGCGGCGGCGGACCGAGCGGCGTCGTGCTGGACCAGGCCCGCAACCAGCTCTACGCCCTGACACGGTTCGACAACGCGGTGAAAGTCGTCAACCTCGGCTCGCGCGGCGAAGTCGCGAGCGTTGCCCTGAACAATCCCGAGCCGGCCTCGGTGGTCCAGGGCCGGCCGATGCTGTACGATGCCCGCCCGTTCGGAAGCAACGGCGAGGCGTCGTGCTCGAGCTGCCATACCTTCGGCGACAAGGACGAACTCGCCTGGGATCTCGGCAATCCCGACGGCAAGGTGACGTCGAACCCGATCCCGGTCAATCTCGGCGACCCGCTTTCGATCGGCCTCGGCAAGCTGTTGTTCGGCGTGACCACGCCGCTCAACGGAACCAACGACGTCAACGTCTTCCATCCGATGAAAGGCCCGATGACCACGCAGACCCTGCGCGGGCTCGCCCATGCGGGGGCGATGCACTGGCGTGGCGACCGCGCCAATGGGGCCTTTGGCGTCGATGCGACCGATGAGAACCTGTCCTTCAACAATTTCCAGGTCGCGTTCCAGGGGCTGCTGGGGACCGTCAATGCGCCGACAACGGCGCAGATGCAGGCCTTCACCAACTTCGCGCTGCAGGTCCAATTGCCGCCCAATCCGGTGCGCAATCTGGACAACTCGCTGACATCAGCGCAAAGCCGCGGAGCGGCCTTCTACAGCGGCCGGCGTCCCGCCGACGGCATCGACGTGCCCGGACTGGGCAAGGTCCTGGGCCAGACGGCCTTCACCTGCAATGGCTGCCACGAACTCGATCCGGCGCAAGGCCGGTTCGGCACCAGCACCAATGCGAGCTTCGAAGGCATCGACCAGATCTTCAAGATTCCGCACCTGCGCAACATGTACACCAAGGTCGGGATGTTCGGCATGCCGGCCGTATACTTCTTCAACGCGCGGGACACCGGCAATATGGGGCCGCAGGTCCGCGGCTTCGGCTTCACCAATGAGGGCTCGGTCGACACCATCTTCAGCTTCTTCCATGCGCTGGTGTTCAATCCGACGCTCAACAGCGGCTTTCCGCTGGTCAACCCCGACGCCACACGGCGCGATGTGGAGCAATATATGCTGGCGTTCGACAGCGATCTCGCTCCCATCGTCGGACAGCAGGTGACGCTGAACAGCGTCAACCTCACGACCGCCGCTGCCCGCGTCACCTTGCTCGAGCAGCGCGCCGGGGCGCCGTTCACCTCGCGGGTGCTGGGCGGCAAGGTGACCGAGTGCGATCTGGTGGCGAGCGTCGTCGCGAACGGAGCCGTTCGGAGCTATCTGTATGCTCCGGCGTCCCAAGTCTTCACGGCAGCCAGCGGGAGTTCATTGACGGACGCCGCACTGCGCGCGATGGCCGCTACCCCGGGCAAGGAAGTGACCTTCACCTGCCTGCCACCCGGCTCCGGCCCCCGCGTGGTCTCCAGTCAGTAAGCCGATCTCGCGACCAAGCCCCACGCGCTGACGCAGCGCGTGGGGCCTGCGCCCCGACGGCAACACGAGTGCCGCAGACTGCGGCGACGGGGCGGCCGCCGTGCAGGAAAGCCGCCGAAGAGCGGAGCAGCATGCTCACGAGCCAAGATCGTCATTGCGAGGAGCGAAGCGACGAAGCAATCCAGAGCTCTCGTTCCGAGAAATGGATTGCTTCGCGGAGCCTGTCATCGGGCCGCACTTTGCGCGGACCCGTTGGCTCGCAATGACGAAAGACATCACTTCAAATCATCGTCTCCCGCAGCACGCGGCGGCAATCCATCTCGTATTCGAGGTCGACCACCGGCGGCCGGGCGAAGTGCCAGGTCAGGCCCGAGCGGGCAGCGCCGGGACGCACCAGTTCATCAGCGATCACCGGATGAAAATCGTGCACGGTGTAGACCTGCACGTCCGTTGTGTCCTTCCAGCCAGCGCCGAACGCGGCCATGCGCTCCTCCATCGCCCCGACCGTGAAGCGAACTTTCTCCTTGAGCCCGTCCGGGCTGACGTCGCGGTAGCGTACGATCCGCTCGGGATAGCTGCCGGACCCGCCTCGCGCCTCGGCGCTGCCGGCAATCACGAAGGACGGCTTCGCACTGGCGTTCGGGCGTGTGAAGCAAAAGGCATAAAACGACGGCTCGGATGGCGGATCGATCTCGGGACAGACATTGCTGCGCGCGACCGGATTGGTGGTGCCGTCGAACAGCCCCCATTCAGAGAGCGTCTTGACGTAGTGCTGGTTGAAGGCGCGGAAGCCGTCCTCGGTAAAGGCGGCCGGCGAGCGCAGCTCGCAGGCGCAGAACGACGTCAGCGGGCGGCCTGCGGCCTGGATATGGCTTGCGATCCGCGTGAAGCCGTCCGCGAGCGGCACCGGGTCACCAAACCGCACCCGTTCGATCTCGAAGCCGGGATCGGCCGCAGCGCCGCCCGAATACTGAAACACGGCCGGAATGAACCGGTAGTTGCCGGCAGGGAATTCACTGATCATGGCTGGCCTTTGCTAAGCAAGACCGCAGCTTGCCACGGAAATCGGAAAGCGCAAACGGCGGCTGCGTCATCCGCAGCCGCCGTTGCAGAAGTGGCCGGAGTGTAAACTCAGGTCGCCTTGAGTCCCAGATCGAAATCCGAAATCTCCTTGCTGCGGTCCGAGCCGGCCTTGGCGCGGTGATCGGTCGCCATCGTGACATAGACCGCGGGCAGCACGAACAGCGTGAACAGCGTGCCGATCGACATGCCGGCCACGACGACCAGACCGATCGAGAACCGGCTCGCGGCGCCCGCGCCGGTCGCGGTCAGCAGCGGAATGAGCCCCGTGACCATCGCCGCCGTGGTCATCAGAATCGGCCGCAGCCGGATCCGCGCCGCCATCTCGATGGCCGAACGGCGATCGAGGCCCTCGTTGAGCTGCAGCTCGTTGGCGAATTCGACCATCAGGATGCCGTGCTTGCTGATCAGCCCGACCAGGGTCAACAGGCCGACCTGGGTATAGATGTTCATCGTCGCGAGACCGAAGAACAACGGAATCATGGCGCCGAGGATTGCCATCGGCACGCTGATCATGATCACCAGCGGATCCCGCAAGCTTTCGAACTGCGCCGCAAGCACGAGGAAAATGATGATCAGCGCAAAGCCAAAGGTGATCGCGAGCTGATTGCCTTCCTGAACATACTGCCGGGAGTCGGCGAGATAGTCATGGCTGAACCCGGTGGGCAGCTTCTTGGCCTCCCCTTCGAGGAAGTCGACCGCCTGGCCAACCGTCACGCCCGGCATCGGCACCGCCGAGAACGTCGCCGAATTGAGCTGGTTGTAATGGGTCAGCGAGTTCGGGTCGGTGGCCGTCTCGATCGACACCACGGTCGAGAGCGGCACCAGCTGGCCGGTGTTGGTCGGGACATAATAGCCGCCAAGCGCCTCCGCCGACAGCCGCAGGTCGCGCGGCACCTGCGGAATCACCTGATAGGAGCGCCCCTCGAGATTGAAGCGGTTGACATAGTTGCCGCCAAGCAGCGTCGACAGCGTCGAGCCGATGTTCGCCATGGTGATGCCGAGATCGCTCGCCTTGGACCGGTCGATCTTGACCCGCACGATCGGCTGGTTGAAGTCGAGGTCGCTGTCGGACACGATGAACATGCCGCTCTTGCGCGCCGAGTCCTTCAGTTTCACCATCTCCTCATAGACCGACCGGTAGCTGTTGGTGGAATTGATCACCATCTGCACCGGCAGACCGCCCGGCCCGCCCGGCAGCGCCGGCAGATTGAAGGCGAAGGCGTTGACCCCTTCGATCTTGCTCAATTCCGCCTGGACCAGGGTCTTCAGCTTGATCGACGACCGCGTGCGCTGGTCCCAGGGCGTGAGCAGCATGCCGGCGATGCCGCCCTGCGGTCCGTTGATGCCGTTCAGGATGAAGCGCAGATCGGTCTCGGGGAACTTCTGGAAGGCCTTGTCGAGCTTCTCGCCGTAATAATTCACGTAGTCGATATTGGCGTATTTCGGCGCCTTGGTCACCGCGAACACGATGCCCTGGTCTTCCTCGGGCGCGAGTTCCTTGGAGGTGTGCATATAGAGAAAACCGACCAGCCCCAGGATCGTCAGCGCGAACAGCCCCGTGATCGGGCGATAGTCGAGCGAACGATCGAGCCGCCGCCCATACCAGCGCGTCATGCTGCCGAACACCCGGTTGACGAGTTTCGCGAAGCGGCCCTCGTCAGCGCTTTTCAGCAGGATCGAGCACATCATCGGCGACAGCGTCAGCGCGATCACGCCCGACACGATCACCGAGCCCGCCAGCGTGAAGGCGAATTCGCGAAACAGCGAGCCGGTGAGGCCGCCGAGGAAACCGATCGGCGCGTACACCGCGGCGAGAGTAATCGTCATGGAGATGACCGGGCCGACGATTTCGCGCGCGCCCTGCAGCGAGGCCTGAACCGGACTCTTTCCCTCCTCCAGATGGCGATGGATGTTTTCCACCACCACGATGGCGTCGTCGACCACGAGCCCGATCGCCAGCACCATGGCAAGCAGCGTCAGCAGATTGAACGTGAAGCCCATGGCCAGCATCAGGCTGCAGACGCCGATCAAGGACAGCGGGATGGTGACCACGGGAATGACGACCGAGCGGAACGAGGCGAGAAACAGGAAGATCACCACGATCACGATCAGCACGGCTTCGCCCAGCGTCTTTTCGACCTCATCGATCGACGACTGGATGAACTTGGTGGAATCGTAGGCGACCTTCATCTTCATCGACGGCGGAAGGTTGCGTTCGAGTTCGGGAATCAGCGCGCGAACGCCCTTGACCAGCGTCAGCGGATTGCCCTGTGGCGTCGCCTGCACGCCGATGAAGATCGCGTGTTCACCGTTGAAGGCGACGCTGGCGTCCGTGCTCTGCGCCGCGAGTTCGACGGTTGCGATATCCTCGATCCGCACGAAGCCGCCGTCCTTCGACTTGACGATCATGCGCTTGAACTGGTTGACGTCCGTGAGCCCGGTATTGGTCGTCACGTTGGAGACGATGAAGAAGCCCTTCGACTGCCCGGCGGCCGACTGGAAATTGTTGGCGGCGATCGCGGCGGAAACCTCCGAGGGCGACACGCCGCGCCCGGCCATGCGCACCGGATCGAGCCAGAGCCGCATCGCAAAGGTCTGCCCGCCCAGAATGTCGGCGGATGCGACGCCGTCGACGGTCGACAGCACCGGCTGCACCACGCGCGTCAGATAGTCCGAGATCGCGGAGCCCGAGAGTTCCTCGCTGGAGAAGCCGAGATACATCACCGCGGTGGTCTGGCCCGTGGTCTTGGTCACGATCGGGTCGTTGGATTCCTTGGGGATCAGGTACTTGACCGAGTTCACCTTGGCGAGCACTTCGGTCAACGCCTGATTGGGGTCGAAGTTGAGCCTGATATAGACTTGGATCGTGCTGGTGCCCTGCACCGAGGACGAGGTGATGTAGTCGACGCCTTCGGCCGAGGCGACCGCCTGCTCGAGCGGGTTGGTGATGAAGCCCTGGATCAGGTCGGCGGACGCGCCGGGATAGACGGTCGTGACGTTGACGACCGTATTCGACAGCTTCGGATATTGCCGGATCGGCAGAACGGTCGCGGCCCGCAAGCCGAGCAGGAGGATCAGGAGGCTGACGACGAGCGACAGCACCGGGCGCTTGATGAAGATGTCGGTCATCGCGGCTCTCTATCTGTTCAAAAGTAAAACGGGATCCCCTCGAACGGCGAGCCTGCAAGTCTGCAGGAGCGCCGCCGAAGGGGTCGTACCGTCAATAGCGCGGCGGCTGTGTCGGGATCGGCGGCGGCGGATCGCTCGAGATCGCGACCGTTGCGCCCGATTGCAGCTTGAGCTGACCGACCGCGACCACCCTGTCGCCGGGCTTCAGCCCTTTGAGGATTTCGGCGCGCCCCTCGAGCCTGTTGCCGGTCTGCACGAAGGTGCGGACCGCATTCAGGCTGGTCTTGCCGTCATCGGCCGTCTTCTCGGTGACCAGGTAGACCGAATCTCCGTAGAGCGTATAGTCGATCGCCGTCTCGGGAACGGTGACGACGGCCGGCTTGTCCGGAAGCACCACGGTCGTGGTTGCGAACATGCCGGGCTTGAGGATGCTGTCGGGATTGCCGATCGTGGCCTGGACGCGGATGTTGCGGGTATCGGTGGCGATCTGGGGCTCGATCGTGGTGATCTGGCCCTCGAACTTGCGGCCGGGATAGGCGTCGACCGCGACCCGCACGGTCTGCCCCACTTTCAACTGTGCGCTATCCTTCTCCGTGATGGTGAAATTCGCAAAGAGCTGCGACAGGTCGGTCAGCGACACGATCGACGTTCCCGCAGTCAGGTATTGGCCAACCTCGACATTGCGGACGCCGAGATCGCCATCGAACGGCGCACGGACCACCTTTTGCGAGATGATCGCCTCGGTCTTGGCGATGCCGGCCTGTGCCTGATCGAATGCGGCCTGCGCGGAATCCACGGTCGCCTGCGGGCCGAACTGGCGCGCCGCCAGTTGCTTGGCGCGATCGAGCGAGAGCTCCGCCACCGTGGCCTGCGCCTTGTAGTTGGCCAGATCGCCCTGATCGGGCTGGTCGTAGAGTTGCACCAGCGGCGTCCCCGCCGTGACATGCGAACCCGGGGTGAACTTGATGTCGGTGATGCGGCCGCTGACATCCGAGGTGACGTTGACCTGATGCACGGCGGCGAGACCGCCGACCGCGGTCAACAGATTCGGAATGACCTCGGACTTGGCCTCGGCCACACTGACATTGAACGGCGGCGGCTTGTTGTTGGCGAAGAACTGCGCGATCATCTTGCCGCGAAAGTAGTTGAACCAGACAAGGCCGCCGACCAGCGCAGCCAACAGAATGCCGACGATGATGAACCACAGCACCATCCTGACCGGACGGGTGTGCGGCTTCTGCTCGATCGGTTTCCCCGAGATATTCGGTTCGGTGACAATGTTCATGTCATGCACTTTCTATGGTGGCTGGCGGAGCCGGGCTCTGCGCCACGTCGCGGCTTAGATGGAAACCAATTGCGTTTTCGTGAAGTCCGATCCCGCGCAGCAGGAATTCGCAAAGCTGCCGTTCGAGATCGACAGGATTGCCGTAGGAGAGACAGGGAACGCCCGGCAGCCGTGACAGTGCCGTCATCAATACGGCGTGATGAGCGAACCAGAACAGGTTGAGCGGCTCGCCGGCGATCCGCGACGCATCGCCCGCAGCAACGGCACGATCGAGCGAGGCCTTGAACAGCGAGCCGATCAGATCCTCGACCTTGCCGTAGAGAAGCCGGGCGAATTCGCCGTCGTCGAGATGGCTGGTCGTCAGCAAACGCAGCCGCTGCGCCTCTTCCTCGTTGGGATCATTCATGATCTGCAGGAAGTGACCGACCATGCCGGTGACCAGCTCGACCAGCGTCGCTGTCGAGGGCTCCTGCCCCAGCAGATGCGCCAAATCCGGATCCGCCTCGCATTCATCGGTCAGGATCTCGGCGTAAAGCGCTGCTTTCGAAGGAAAATGTTTGAACAGGAGCGCTTCGGAAATCGCCGCGGCCTGCGCCACGCTCTTGGTGGTCGTGCCGGCGAATCCGTTGCGGGCAAAGCAACGCTTGGCCGCGCTGAGGATCAGCTGCCGCCGGAGATCGCTTGTCATGCGCAAGGTTGACATGGGTCGTGAGTAAGCACTCACTTGATCTATGTCAAGGCGATTTATTGCGGTGCACCAATTGAGACCGACTCAATCCGGTCAAATCGGAGTGAAGCCCAGCGACCCACGCAGCCGGTTCAGGATGAACATGCCATCCCGGGTGGGGAGGATTCGTTCGAGGTTCGCGGCGTCGATCTTGACGTTGGCAAAGCGCGGCCCGCCCGCAAGGTCCGGAATTGCCTTCGCGAACGCCTCGACCTCGGCCAAAGTGGAGATCGCCTGGGCGTTCGCAATACCGCAGGCCCTCGCCACGCCAACGAGATCGGCTGCCATGGCGGTGTGGCTCATCTGCCCGCCGGTCTCGCCGTAACGCTCATTGTCGAGCACGACGATGGAAAGGTTGGCGGGTTTCTGCAAGGCGACGGTGGCAAGGCTTCCCATCCCCATCAGCATTTCGCCGTCGCCCGTGATCACCACGACCGGCAGTTCCGGCTGCGCCAGCGCGAGCCCAAGCCCGATCATGACCGCGCCGCCCATGGCGCCCCACAGATAGAAATTGCGGTCGTGATCGCCGCTCGCGGCCATGTCATTGGTGGACGCACCGAGCCCGCCCACCACCAGGGCACCCTCGCGGTTCTCCAGCAGCGCAGCTACGACGCGGCGGCGATCGAGAAGATTTGCCTGGCTCATCTGGTGAAGTCCTTCGCCCCGATCAGCCGCTGCGACAGCAGCACCGCCGTCGGCGTGCAGGCGTTGTAGGCCTGACTGGCGGCGGCCTGCATGACCTCCTTGACCTCTCGAGGCTCCGAGGCGCGCAAGACCCTCACCCCCGACAGTTCGAAGACGCCTTGCGTGGTCGACCCCATCGGCACCTGCCAGGGGTTGAACTCGCCCCATTCACCGCGCATCGTCACCAGCGTCAGGAACGGAAAGCGGAAAATCTGGGTCAGCGACAGCATGTTGATACAGTTGCCGACGCCGGAGGACTGCATCAGCAGCACGCCGCGCTGACCGCCGGTCCAGGCGCCGAGCAGCAGCGCCACGCCCTCTTCTTCCGTGGTCAAGGCAATGCCGCGCATCGTGGACGACCCCAGCACGCGCTGGATCAACAGCGAATGCCCGGCATCCGGCACATACGGCACCTGACGCACATCGAAGCGCTGCAGGATCGCAAAGATCTCCTCCGGCCAGGACGTCGCCGTGTCCGTGGTCGAATCGGCGGAGGCCTGCATTTGCATTTCCACTTCAGCGGCGGGACAATGTTTCGGGGCGGACTGTAGACGGTGCCGCGCGCCCGCCGAAAGAGCAAAATCGGCATGGCGCTCTGCAGCAAAGAGAATGGCGGCATGACGGTGACGACGCGAGAACTGGCGGCCAATTTCGATCTCGAAAAGCTGACGCCGGAATTCTACGCCGACCCCTATCCGACCTATCGTGCACTGCGGGAGCACGAGCCGGTCAAGCGCCTGCCCAACGGCAGCTACTTCCTGACGCGCTACGACGACCTGGTCACCGCCTACAAGAACACCAAAGTGTTCTCATCCGACAAGAAGAAGGAGTTCGCGCCGAAATACGGCGCCTCCCCGCTGTTCGAGCACCACACCACCAGCCTCGTCTTCAACGACCCGCCCGCGCATACGCGGGTGCGCCGGCTGATCATGGGGGCGCTGTCGCCGCGCGCGATCGTGGCGATGGAACCCGACCTGATCCGGCTTGTCGATCAACTGCTCGACGCCATCGAAACCAAAGGCGAATTCGAACTGATCGGCGATTTCGCCGCCGCCATTCCCGTGGAGGTGATCGGCAATCTGCTTGATGTGCCACATGAGGAGCGCGAGCCATTGCGCGACTGGTCGCTGGCCATTCTCGGCGCCCTCGAACCGGTCATCCAGCCGGAGCAATTCGCGCGGGGCAACAAGGCGATAGAGGATTTTCTTGGCTATCTTGAGACTCTGGTGGAGCGGAGGCGGGCCAGGCCCGGCAATCCCGAGCGCGACGTGCTGACGCGGCTGATCCAGGGTGAGGCCAATGGCGAGCGCCTGACCGAGAAGGAATTGCTGCACAACTGCATCTTCCTGCTCAACGCCGGACACGAGACCACCACCAATCTGATCGGCAACGGCCTGGTCGCGCTGTCGCAACACCCCTCCGAAAAGCGACGCCTGATCCAGGCTCCCGACCTCATTCGGACCGCGGTCGAGGAAATCCTGCGCTATGAGAGTTCGAACCAGCTCGGCAACCGGATGACGACCGAGCGCGTCGAGCTCGGCGGCGTCATGCTGGAGGCCGGCACATCCTTGACCCTCTGTATTGGCGCCGCAAACCGTGATCCCAAACAGTTCGAGGATCCGGAACGGTTCGACGTCAGCCGCTTTGTCAACCGGCATCTCGCCTTCGCCACCGGCGTTCATCAATGCGCCGGCATGGCATTGGCGCGGCTGGAGGGCGCGATCGCGATTTCGCGCTTCCTGGCACGGTTCCCGGCGTATCGGCTCAGTGGCACCCCGGTGCGGGGCGGGCGGGTGCGCTTCCGCGGTTTCTTACGGGTGCCGTGCGTGGTCGATTAGAATAAAGCGGATCATCGCTTCGTCCATGAGGTGATCGAATGAGACAGCCGCGGTTCATCGAGCTTCTCGCCGGCCCCAAGTCCGGTCGCCCGCAGGACGCAGGTCTCCGGCACGGCCGGACCTGGCCGATCGCGATGCTCAGCGCAATGGCGTACGCGCTGTCATCGTCTTCGTCGCTGTCTCAGGACGGCGCGTCACAGGAGCAACAGCAGGTGTTCAATAACGCTTGTCGCTCCTGCCATACGATTAGGGAGGGCGACAATCGGCTCGGACCCAACCTGTTCAAGATTGTCGGACGGAAAGCGGGATCTCTGTCGGACTACAACTATTCCACGGCCATGAAGGGCGCCGGTTTCGACTGGGACGAGGAAAAGCTGGAGCGCTTCATCGCAAATCCCGATGAGGTCGTCCCCGGCAACAACATGAAGCCATATGGCGGTCTCGCATCGGCCGACGAGAGAAAAAAGGTGGTCGCATTCCTGCGATCCGTCACGACCCCTCCACCATGAGGGATTGGTCGCCTTGTTCCTCGGGCGCAGCGCAGAACGCTTTGCCCGTGGGGGCTCAAGCCAACAGATACTTGATCGTCGTCTCCAGCCGGGCTGGATCGCTGGTCCAGTCGCCGTAGATTTCCCATGACGCCGGCCCGATTTTCCGATTGTTCGCAGAGCACCAGGCGTGGATCGCATCGTGGGCGGCGCCCAGGCGGTCGTAGGGACCGATATGCACGGTGCTTGCGACCTCGCCCGCCGGCGTCTCGATGCAACGGACGTTGCCATCAGACTCGAACGGATGCGCGACCTGGACACCGAAATCGATATCCATCGGCTCGCTGCGATGCGCCGGGTGGTGATAGAGGAACAGATTGTGTCCCGGTTTCACATGGCCATTCGTTCGCAGGAATGCCCACACCTGGTCGAGCGCCGGCTTCCAGACCTGCGCGACACCGCCGACGGGCGCCCTCGCCCGGACCGCGGCCACCCATTCCGCCTGTACCGTTTCGACCCGAATCTCACGTCGCATCGGTGTGGTCTCCCGACGAAGGACTGACGGAACCCGTCGCCTATAGCACGGGCCACGAACGCGCGTCGCCTTGACGCGGTTGCGCCCGATGCCATGCAGGGCCGATCTCAAGCCGAGCGAACGGAACTCAGGAAGGTCTCGACATCAGCCTTGAGGTGACTGCTCTCGCCGGAGAGCGACCGCGCCGCGGAGAGGACGTTCAGGGACGCCTGTCCGATTTCGCCGGCGCCTCGTTTGACATCTGAAATGTTGGCGCTCACCTGCGAGGTGCCATTGGCCGCGTGCTGAACGTTGCGCGATATTTCCCTGGTCGCGGCCCCCTGCTGTTCCACCGCCGCTGCGATGGTTGAGGCAATCGCCGAAATCCGTTCGATGGTGTTGCCGATGGTCTGGATGGCCTGCACGGACTCCCGCGTCGCGCCCTGGATGCCGCTGACCTGCTGACTGATCTCATCGGTGGCCTTCGCGGTCTGCTCGGCCAGCGCCTTGACCTCGGAGGCAACGACCGCAAAGCCTCGCCCGGCATCCCCGGCGCGCGCCGCCTCGATCGTCGCATTGAGGGCCAGCAAATTGGTCTGCCCGGCGATCGTGTTGATCAGTTCGACCACGTCGCCGATCCTGTCGGCAGCCTTGGACAACTCACTGACCTGCTCGTTGGTGGCCTTTGCCTGCTGCACCGCCTCGCTGGCGATCTTTGCGGAGGCCTGCACCTGCCGGCTGATTTCAGAGACCGAGGACGACATCTGCTCGGTCGCAGACGCAACGGAATGAACATTGGCTGACGCCTCTTCGGAGGCGCCGGCGACGACGTCGGTGAGTTCCTGCGACCGCTCCGCCGTGGCGCTCAGGCTCCCGGCGGCCCTCTCCAGCTCGATCGAGGCTGTCGAAACCGTCTTGATGATCTTGCCAACCGCGCCCTCGAATTCATTGGCAAGCCGGTTCATGTCGGCCCGCCGCCGTGCGAACTGCTCGGCCTCCCGATCCGATTGCGCGGCCCGCACCTGTTCCGCCGCCACCAGGGCGTCCTTGAGCTCACCCAGGCGCCGACAGATGCGACCAACCTCGTTGCGCTGGTCGCGATACGGGATGTCGGTCGCAAGCTCCCCGGCGGTCAGACCATCCATCACCCCGCAGATCTCCTTGAGGGGGCGAACAAGGCCGCGTCCAAGGGCGTAGGCGACCACGCCCGCGACCAACAGGCCGGCGAGGCCGACGACAACGATCCACGTCGCGCGATTGAGGATTGCGGCGTCAATATCGTCCACGTAGACACCCGCCTGGATCGCCAGCAGGTTCTCTCCCGCGCCGTAGCCACCGACGAAGGAGAGCTTGGCGGCCTCCGGCCCACCCGCCGATCTGGGAACGCTGTACTCGACGAAGCCCTCTCCGCTCTGCGCCTTCCGGACGATGTCCTGAATCAGCAGGCGGCCTTGCGCGTCCTTGTAGTCCCAGCGATTGACGTTGATGTATTTGGCGTTGGGATGAACGTAGGTCACGCCGGCATTTTGCGAACCCGCGCCGTAGACGCCGAGATAGTCAGCCTGTTGGCCCCAGCGCATGGCACCGATGGCATCGAAGGCGAGCTTGCGTGCATCCGCCGGCTGGATCTCGCCCGCGCGAGCTTTCGCGTCATAGAAGGCGAAGATCTTCTTGGCGGCGTCAACGAGATCATGGACCTTCGTTTCCCGCTCCTCGACCACCGTTCGGCGCAGGATCAGAACCTGGGATGCGATGACTGCGGCGAACACCACCGAGAGAACGCTGATGATGACGACGAAACGGGAGTAGACGCTCAGGTGACGCATCATGGATGTTCTCTTTCGATAACTCCCGCAAATTTACGCACTGCCGGTTAATTGCGTGTGAAGTCATCTCCTTCGGGGGCAATCCGTATCGCCGCACATGCGCCAGGTTGAGTCATCACGAGCAACTACAACTTTTGCGAGATGAAGCGTTTTGCCGGGCACCTGTGCGCGAGGCCAGGCACCACGCCGAAGCCGCGCGGGCGAGGCGGGATCGCTGACGTCACCGAAGCGCACCACGGCGTCCGCGAATAGCGCGCTGTCATCTGAACATTTGCAACTGGATCGCGCAAACCTGGACGCAGCGCCACACCGCCCGTGTTGGCCAGCAGGAGGAATTCCTGCGGAGATGGGAGGCCGAAAAACTCTCGCCGGGCTTGTTCGGATAAACCGGATCGCTGGAGACGATCTCGCCCGGTCGCGGACGTGAAAGGCCGGCGGATGATCGTCGAGAAGGTCGACCAGGCATAGCGACGTCATCGTCACCGACACAAATCGGGCCTGTTCCAGCAATGGCGCTGCGGCGCACAACTGCGCTTCGCAGCCTTTGTGATCGGGCTCCACTGGAACCTGGCGGCGCGCCGTTCTGACGCATCCTCCGTTCGGATGCAGCCCCGGCTCACAAACAGTTGTAAGCTTGGTGCAGGACGCGTCTTCTACCCTGGAGCATGAGGTCAAGCCGCCGAGCTATCTTGCTGCACGTCGATACAACCGTACAATCAGGGAGGCAGAACGATGACGATGAGGCCGGATCCCACGTTTCATGCATCGCCGAAGCTCGCGATGGAAGCTCCCCCGGAGAACTACGCGTACACCTTGCTGCTCAGCCCGGACTTCTCCAAACCCGACGCGCTCGCCGTCATCGACGTCAAGCCCGGCTCTCCGACGTTCAGCCAAATCGTTCACACCGTGACGATGCCCAACAAGGGCGACGAGTTTCATCATTTCGGCTGGAACGCATGCTCGTCGGCGTTGTCGCCGCTCGCGGGCCACGCTTTCATCGAGCGGCGCTACCTCATCATCCCCGGGATCCGATCCTCTCGAATCTATATCGTCGATACCAAACCCGATCCCACCCAGGCGAAGATCCACAAGATCATCGAGCCCGAGGAAATCTTCAGGAAGACCGGTTACTCGCGGCCGCACACGGTGCACTGTGGACCGGAGGGCATCTACGTCTCGACGCTCGGCGGCGGCGGCAAGGATGGCACCGATGGACCGCCCGGCGTCTTCATCATGGACTGCGAGACATTCGATGTGCTCGGACAGTGGGAAATCGATCGTGGTCCGCAACACCTGCATTATGACTTCTGGTGGAACCTGCCGCGCGACTACATGGTGTCGAGCGAGTGGGCGTTGCCACCGCAGTTCGAGAACGGAATCGTGGCGGAGGACCTGCTCGCCAACAAATATGGCCATCGCATCCATTTCTGGGATCTCAGGGCCCGGCGCAACGTCCAGACCATCGATCTCGGCGCCAATCATCAGATGGCTCTGGAAGTGCGTCCGGCTCACGACCCCGTCCGCGAATACGGCTTCCTCGGCGTCGTGGTCGACACCACGAACCTCGAAGGCTCGATCTGGACCTGGTGGCGCGAAGGCGGCAAGTTCCACATCGAGAAAACGGCGACGATCCCGGCCGAGCCGGCGCCGAAGGAGCAGCTGCCGCCGCTTCTGCAGGGCTTTGGCGCCGTGCCGCCACTGGTCTCCGACATAGACCTGTCGATGGATGACAAGTTCCTCTATGTCGCCTGCTGGGGCACCGGCGAGATGCGCCAATACGATGTCACCGATCCCAGAAAGCCGAAGCTTGCCGGATCGGTTCGCATCGGCGGCATTGCGCGCCACGCGCCCCACCCGAACGGCAAGCCCTATGGGGGCGGCCCGCAGATGGTCGAGATCAGCCGAGACGGCAAACGGGTCTACTGGACCAACTCGCTCTACTCGACCTGGGACGATCAGTTCTATCCGCAGGGCATACCGGGCGCCGAGGTGATGGCCAACGTGAACCCGAACGGCGGGCTCGAACTGGCCAGGGATTACTGGGTCGACTTCCCCGACGGATATCGGGCGCACCAGATCCGGCTCGACGGCGGCGACTGCTCGACGGATTCGTTCTGCTATCCATCGGCGTGAACTTGAGCGGACCGGACTGGACGCCCGCCTGGCTCTGGCTGGCGGTCGTGGCGAGCGGCCTCTATCACGGATTGAATCCGGGAATGGGGTGGCCGCTCGCCGTCTCGGCTGGATTGATGGAACGGAATTCGCGGGGCCTGGTGGCTGCGCTTGGGCCGCTGGCGGCCGGCCATCTGCTCGCGATGTTGCTCGTGATGCTTCCCTTTGCGCTCTTGGTCGCCCTGGTCGAATGGCAGCGCGACATACGGATCGGCGCCGCCCTCCTCGTCATCGCGTTCGGTATGTTCCGGCTTGTCGACCGACGTCATCCACGGGCCCTGGCGCGCATACCGCCGACGCAACTGGGACTCTGGTCCTTCGCTGTCGCCATCGCGCATGGCGCCGGACTGATGCTGGTGCCGATCTATCTCGGGCTGTGCCGGGCAGCCGACCTCGACAGCGGCCATGAGGCGGCGGGCGCCCTCATGAACGCCAATCTCGGCATGGCCGTCCAGGTCTCCCTCGTCCACGCGGCCGCGACGCTGGTTGCCAGCGGATGCTCAGCCTGGCTGGTGTACCGCTATCTCGGTCTGAAGTTCATTTCGCGGAGCTGGTTCAATCTGGAGACGTCCTGGGCCGTCAGCCTGATTCTGGTCGGCACCATCGCCCTGGTGCTGAGCCTCGCGGAGTAGACGTTCGATTCCATGAAACGTTTCATTTGTAGGATGGGTAGAGTGACCAGATCGGACGCATGTCCGAACTGGTCGCGAAACCCATCGCGGTGGCGGAATTGGTGGGTTTCGCAAATGCTCTACCCACCCGAGCCTGACCGAAAAAGTGGCCAGTGAAATCAGGTGTTTGAATGCGTCATTGCGAGCGCAGCGAAGCAATCCAGGTCTGCGTACGAGGCTAAATGGATTGCTTCGTCGCAAGGGCTCCTCGCAATGACGGGGAAACAGCTCTATGTCATCGGCGACATTTCGAGTCAGAGTCTGAGGAGCCCGGCGGCGCGCAGCGCAGTCGGGCGTCTCGAGGATGGCGGCTTGCACGGCCGTCGTTTGCGGCCATCCTTCGAGACGCATCGCTTGCGCGATGCTCCCTTGGATGAGGTTCGGGAGGATGCCGATATGATACGAACTTCAAAGTCGCTGGACTAGCTGACGACGCCATACGCACAAGCCTAGACCACCGAGCGGTGCCTTTCGATACAGGTCTGCAACACCTCGTCCATCGGCTTGTCCCACCAGTCGTTGGAGAAGATCTCGATCTCCGAATAGCCGGCAAAGCCTGCCGCCTCAACTGGGGTGCGCAGGCGTTTGATGTCGATCACGCCGTCGCCCATCATGCCGCGGTCGTTGAGGAGGTCCCTCGTCGGGACCAGCCAGTCGCAGACGTGAAAGGCCAGCAGGCGATCTTTCCCCGCGCGCGCGATCTGGGCCGCTACCTCCGGATCCCACCAGATGTGATAGACGTCGAGCGCCACCCCGAGCATGCCGGTGCGCTCGGGATCGAGCCGATCGCAGATATCGAGCGCCTGCTTCGTCGTGTTGACGCAGGCGCGGTCGGCGGCATAGGCCGGATGCAGGGGTTCGATGGCGAGCGGCATACTCGCCGCCCGCGCATAGTCGAGCATCTCGGCGATGGCGTCCTCGACCTGCGTCCGCGCCGCCGCGATATCCCTTGAGGATTCGCTGCCGGGCCGCGAGTATTGCGGCAGCCCGCCGACCACGAGCACCACACAGGGCGCGCCGAGCGCGCTCGCCTCGTCGACGGCGCGACGATTGTCGTCGCGGACCTCGCCACGTCGGGCGGCGTCCGAGGTGAACATGCCGCCGCGGCAATAGCCCGACAGCTCCAGCCCGGCATCGCGCACCGCACGGACCGCGCGATCAAGCCCGACGCCAGCGACCTGGTCGCGCCAGGGATCGATGGCGCGGATGCCGTGGCGCGCGCAGGCCTCGACAATCGCGACAAGATCGCCCTGCCTGCGGACCGTCGCCGTGTTGAGCGACAGCCAGCGATGATCGCCTGAGAAATCGCGCATCACGCCTCGATGCCGCGTGTTGCCAGCACCGCCTTCATGCGCCGGGTCGCCAGTTCGGGATTGGCGAACAGGCCGGCCTGATCCGCAAGCCTGAACAGCTCGGCGAGGTGCAGGGTCGAGCGCGTGCTCTCCTGCCCACCCACCATGGTGAAGTGATCCTGGTGGCCGTTGAGATAGGCCATGAACACCACGCCGGTCTTGTAGAAGCGGGTCGGCGCCCCGAAGATGTGGCGCGACAACGGCACAGTCGGTCCGAGCACGTCGTGGAAGGCCGCCTCATCGCCCGCCGCAAGGCGTGACAGCGCGTACGACGCCGCCGGCGCGATCGCGTCGAAAATGCCGAGCAGCGCATGCGAGAAGCCTTGGTCGTCGCCCGCGATCAGTTCGGCATAGTTGAAATCGTCGCCGGTATACATCTTGACGCGTTGATCGAGCCGGCGGCGCATGTCGATCTCGCGGCTCTTGTCCAGCAGCGAGACCTTGACGCCGTCGACCCTGGCGGCATTGGCATTGATGATGCCGACCGCGACATCCATCGCGGCATCGAGATCGGGCGTGCCCCAGTAGTTCGCGAGCGCCGGATCGAACATGTCGCCGAGCCAGTGGATGATCACAGGCTCGCGGACCTGCGACAGCACGCGGTCATAGACCTTGGCGTAATCGTCGGCGTTGCGGCCGAGTTTTGCGAGCGCGCGCGACGCCATCAGGATGATGCGCCCGCCCACCTTTTCGACCGCCGCGATCTGCGCCTCATAGGCACGGATCACATCATCCAGAGTTTTCGCATCGTCCACCGCGAGATGATCGGTGCCGGCGCCGGAAAACACCAGCGCATCGCCGCGCGCTTTCGCAGCCGCGACCGAGCGCGTGATCAGTTCCAGCGAGGTCGGCCAATCCAGCCCCATGCCGCGCTGCGCGGTGTCCATGGCTTCGGCAACGCCGAGCCCGAGGTCCCAGACATGCTCGCGAAACGCAATCGTGCGATCCCAGTCGATCGCCGCTGACAGCCAGGGATCGACGTCGGCGAGCGGATCGGCCACCACATGGGCGGCGGAAAACGCCACGCGGTTCAGGGTGCCTTCAAGTTTCGCCGGGAACACCCGCGATGCGGCGAGCCGATAGGTTTCGAGGCCGCGATCCGCCGTGGGCAATATCAGCGACAGCGACGACATCGGCATGACCGGTTTGTTCATGACCTGATCCTCACAGATTGATGGGGGCGACGTCGATCCAGCGCCGCTCGCGCCAGCTCTGCAGCGCACATTCGGCGAGCTGCACGCCCTTGGCGCCTTCCAGCAACGTGTATTTGTAGGGCGCATCCTCGCAGACGTGACGGATGAACATCTCCCACTGCTCCTTGAAGCCGTTGTCGTAGGTCGTGTTCTCCGGCAGCCTTTGCCAGTCGGCATAGAAATCGTGCAGGCGCTTCTCGTCCGGATTCCACACCGGCCGCGGCGTCGCCTGCCGCGCCTGGATCACGCAATCGGTCAGTCCCGCCACCGCCGAACCATGGGTACCGTCGACCTGGAAGGTGACGAGGTCGTCGCGATAGACCCGCGTGACCCAGGACATGTTGATATGCGCGATCACGCCGCCCTTGAGGCGGAAGGTGGCATAGGCCGAGTCATCGGCGGTCGCCTTGTAGCTGCTGCCCTTCTCGTCGAAGCGTTCGGGAATATCGGTGGTGCCGAGACAGCTGACGCTCTCGACCTCGCCGAACAGGTTGTCGAGCACGTAGCGCCAGTGGCAGACCATGTCGAGGATGATGCCGCCGCCGTCCTCGCTGCGATAGTTCCATGACGGGCGCTGCGCCTCCTGCCAGCCGCCCTCGAACACCCAGTAGCCGAACTCGCCGCGCACCGAGAGCATGCGGCCGAAAAAACCGCTATCGCGCAGGAAGGCGAGCTTCTTCAGGCCCGGCAGGAACAGCTTGTCCTGCACCGTGCCGTGCTTGACGCCCCTGGCATTGGCGAGCTTCACGACCGCGACCGCCTCTTCGAGGTTGGTCGCGATCGGCTTCTCACAATAGACATGCTTGCCGGCGTTGATCGCCTTGGTCAGCAGCGATGGCCGGGCCTGCGTGGTCGCGGCATCGAAGAACACGGTGTCGTTCGCATCCGCCAGCGCCTTGTCGAGATCGGTGGTCCAGCGCTGGACGTTGAAGCGCTTGGCGAGCGCTTCCACCTTGCCGCCGTCGCGCCCGACCAGGATCGGGTCCGGCATGACGCGGTCACCGTTGGCCAACGCCACGCCGCCGGCATCGCGGATCGCGACGATCGAGCGGATCAGGTGCTGGTTCAGCCCCATGCGGCCGGTGATCCCGTTCATGATCAGGCCGAGGCGTTGGGTCGTCATATCAATTGCTCCTGCGGGATTCGTGGTGTCGGTTGGGTCAACGGCGCCAGGCTCGACCACACCGGATGGACCGCAGTGGCAAATCCGGGCCCCGTCAGCGATCCGGTCAGCAGATCGCCGTCGTGAATGGCCAGGCGAATCTTGCCGGCATCGGCCGTATAGAGATCGGGATGCGCGGCCATGAAGGCTTCCGCCTCGGCCGCGGGCGTGTCGGCGAAACCGTCGACATAATGGTGACCATTGCGCTCGGCATGGCTGATGCCGAGCAGCGCGCCGAGCGCCAGGTCCTGCTGCACGGCAAGCCCGGCCTGGCAGGTCAGATCCTCGCTGCTGACGAAATAACGTGCTCCGGCCGCGCTCCACTTGGCGGCGCGGGTGGCGTTGACGATCGACTTGTAGAGCCCCTTGCAGGATTTCGACGAGATGCCGCGATAACCCAACGCCTTCGCCGCGGGGAACGCGTCATAGGAATCGTCGGCCTCATCGATGATGACATCGCGCCCGAGCGCACCGAGCGGCGATTGCCGCGTGACATCGCGCGGCATCGGCTGTTCGATATAGAGAAGCCTGCTCGCGATCGGCCGCAATGCGGCGTCGCGATCGAGCCGGTCCACCAATTCGCCGAGCGCCGCAAGATCGGTATACTGCTCGTTGGCGTCGACGGTGACGCCGTAGTCATAGGGTAAGGCCGCAAGCTCCCTGCCGATCCGGATCAGCCGTTCGCAATCCGCGGCGGGATCGCCGCCAAGCTTGAGCTTGAAATAACGTGCGCCGGAATTCTCGTTCGGATCGGCGACGCCACCCCGGCCTTCGATCACGTCGGTCAGGCCGACGGTATGACGAACCGCGACCCGTTCCGTCCGCCGCAGCGCCGCCAGGAACCGCGCGATGTCGTCCTGTGTCAGGTCGGGCGACAATCGCGCATCGATCCCGGCGATATTTTGGGCCATGCCATCGAAGACATTCGCGCCCGCACAGCGCAGCAGCGCATCGAGAATGGCCTTGTCGATTTCCGCCGGGCCGAAGACGGCCGCAAGAGGCGGGATATCCTGCTTTGCGCACGCCGCGACCTGCGCGGCGATATGTTGCGCATGCAGGCCGAAGGCGCTGTCGAAGCCTGGTTCGGCGAGATAGAGGTCGCGCGCGATCGCAAGCGATCGCTTCAACTCGTCAACGGTCTCTTCGGACGACAGATGCGCCCGCTTGTCGAACCATTTCGGCGCCAGCAGTTCGGCCGACGCTCCCGTCGCCCGGCCCTTGCCTTCGACCTCGATCTCGACCCGCACGAAGAGCTGTGTCGCCGCCTCGACCACCACGGCGCCGAAGCGGAACGGCCGGGCAAAGGCGACCGCGCGTTCGAACAGGGCGATGTCGTGCACCATGAGACGAAGCGGCATCGGATCGTGCCTCAATCCAGAGTGCCCTGGGTGAAGAAGTGCCTGCGGATGCGTTGCACCAGTTCGGTGAAGACGGGATCGGCCATGGCATCGAGCGAGCGCGGGCGCGGCAAAGGCACGTCATAGATCGCGGCAATCGCGCCGGGCCGTTCGGTCATCACCAGGACGCGGTCGGCGAGGAACACCGCTTCCGGAATGGAATGAGTGATCAGCAGAACGGTCTTGCCGGTCTCGCGCTGGATCCGCATCAGCTCGACGTTCATGCGCTCCCGCGTCATCGCATCGAGCGCGCCGAACGGCTCGTCCATCAGCATGATCCTGGGATCGTGCACCAGCGCCCGGCAGATCGAGGCCCGCTGCTGCATGCCACCGGAGAGCTGCCAGGGCAGCTTCCTCTCGAACCCCTCCAGCCCAACCAGCTTCAGGAGATCCTTGGCGCGCTGCAGGTAGCGGGCGCGCGGCAGCCGCTTCATGTCGATCGGCAGCATGACGTTGGCGAGGATCGTCCGCCACGGCAACAGCAGCGCATTCTGGAACACGATCCCGACATTGCCATGCGGTTTTGTCACTCTCTCGCCCTCGACCAGGATTTCGCCGGTCGAGGGCGCGAGCAGTCCGGAGATCATCTTGAGCAGCGTGGACTTGCCGCAGCCGGAGGGGCCGACCACGACGAAGAACTCGCCGTCATTGATGTGAAAGTCGAGCGGCCGCAGCGACGGTACGTCGCCATCGCGCGACCGGTAGGTCTTTGACACGCCGGAGAGCCTGATTCCCGGGTGCGGGCCGGCAGCACGATCGCTCACCAGGCGCAAATGCGCGCCCGGCTGGATGTCGCTGGCTGGTCTGTTCGCCTGACTCATTGCTCGCCTATTTCGGCAAATACTCGTTGCTGTAAAACGCCTTCGGATTGTCCTTGGCCTTGGCATCGAGACCGCCATATTCGACCAGCAGGTTGACTGTGTCGGTCATGTTCTGGTCGGTGACCTGGAAGGGCCGCTTGTCCTTGGTCTCCGGTGTGCGATAGAGCGGGATCGTCAGCTCGAAGCCCTGCGTCAGGGTGTCGATCTTGCCGCCCTTCGGGTTGGCGTCGAGGATCGCCTGCGCCGCGCCCTTCGGGTCCTTCTCGGCGGCCTCGACCGCCTTGGTGGTCGCCGCCATGAAACGCTTGACGAGATCGGCGTTGGCCTTGACGTAGTCGGTGTTGGCGACGACGCCGGAGGAGACCATGTTGATCCCGTAGTCGGCGAACTTGATCGGGTAGACGTCCTTGCCGGTGGCGTCCTTGATCTTCATCGACTGGTCCATGACATAGCCGAGCAAGAGGTCAGCCTGCCCGTTGATGACGGCGTTGAGCTTGGTCTGGCCGTCGCCGGCGACGGTCTGGAAATCGCTCTCCTTCAAGCCGGTCTTCTTCAGGAACAGCGGCCAGATCTGGGTCATGGAATCAGCCGGCGTGATCGCCACCGTCTTGCCCTTGATGTCCTCCGGCTTCCTGATGTTCTTGTCGACGAACCCCATCGCCGACATCGGACTGGTCTGCAGCAGCACGCCGGTCGCCATGACCGGCGCGCCCTTGATCGCGGCCCGCATCATGGTGGGCACGTCGACATAGCCGAAATCGGCGGTCTTGGCGGCCACCGCCTGCGTGGTCGCGGCCGAGCCGCGGCCCTCCTGGATTTCGAGATCGATGTTCTCCGCGGCATAGATGCCCTTGGCCTTGCCGTAATAGAACGGCGCGTGCTCGCCATAGACGTACCAGTTCAGCATCAGCACGGCCTTGTCGGCGGCATCGGCCGGAACAGCCAGCGCGGTCCAGACCAGCGCGGCTGCAGTTACCACCATCCATCGCTTCATTGTCTTCCTCCCGTTCGTGTTGTTTCTTGTTTCATGCAATCTGCCGCGAACTCGGTTCACCTCTCCCGCTTGCGGGGGAGCATAGGCCGCCGCTGGCGGCCGTCATAAATAGGACGCCGAAGCAGGGCTTCGGCTATGGCGCTCGCAAGAGCGCGGCGGGTGGGGGAAACTCTATCCCCTCGACCAGCGCGTTTTGCGGAAGCACCCCCACCCCGGCCCTCCCCCGCAAGCGGGAGAGCGGGCGCACTTCCTTTGCGGTCAAAGCTCAATCTAACCATCCTCACGCTGCGAAAATGATGTCCTCCCGCTGGCTGACATGCCAGGGGATCACGAGGCGCTCGATCCGGTCGACGATCCAGAACAGGACGACGCCGAGCAGCGCCAGGATCACCAGGGCTGCGAACATTGTCGGCAGATCGAAGGTGCCGATCGAGCGTTGCAAGACATAGCCGATGCCGGAATTGGAACCGACGAATTCGCCGACCACCGCGCCGACCACCGCGAGCGTCACCGAGACCTTGAGCCCGGAGAAGATCGCCGGCAGCGCGTGCGGCAGGTTGACCGCGCGGAACACCTGGAAGCGGCTGCCCTGCATGGCGCGAGCCAGATCGACCATGTCGGGATCGACCGACTTGAACCCCTGCACCGCCGAGACCACCACGGGGAAGAATCCGAGCAGGAAGGCCGAGATCACCTTCGGGATGATTCCGAAGCCGAACCAGACCACGAACAGCGGCGCAATCGCGATTTTCGGCACCGATTGCGAGAACACCAGCAGCGGATAGACGTAGCTCTCGACCGTCTTCGAGCCCGCGATCAGCATGGCCACGGGAATGCCGAACAGGGCCGAGAGCACAAAGCCGCAGATCGTCGCGTAGGTCGTCGGCCAGGCCTGGCGCATCAGCTCGGGCCAGTCGCTCACGAGCACCGCGACGACGTCGCCGGGCGCGGGGATCTGGTAGGCCGGAATCCGGAACAGGCGGATCGACAGGTCCCAGGCGACGACGATGAAGATCAGGAACAGGAACGGCCGGATCCAGGCCGCGTTCAGCGCCTTCGTCACCACGTTCGGCCCCTTGGTTTCGGCCACGTTTCGCTCCCGGTTCGGCTTGTTCTGGGACGAAATTAACCTGTTGGATAAATACTGTCCAGTGCCGCCTTTTGGGCGGCAACAGTGATGTTCCCCAGGATCTTCCACGTCGTCCCGGCTTTCGCCGGGACGACGAAGCCTTCATACGGGCTGATGCGCGGCAACCGAAATTCGCGATGCGCCCTTGTCCATGCCGAACAACGCGGAAGACCTTCCGGTCAGCGCGGCGAGCACCAGCCCCACCATGTGGTCGAGGCGCTCATCCCTGGCCTCCTTTTTCAGGAGGTCGCGGCCAAAGATCACACTCAGGGTCGCGCCATTCGACAGATAGAAGAAGCTCAACGCCGCGATCGAAATATAGAGTTGCACGGGATCGACGGCGCCCTGGAAATCGCCGCTCTCCACCCCGCGCCGCACCACGGTGCGGATCATCTCGACGAAGGGCGAATGCAGCGACTTGACCTTGGTGGAGCGCTTGAGATGCTTCGCCCGCGCCAGGTTCTCGGTGTTGAGGAGCGCCAGGAATTCCGGATTGCGGAGGAAATAGGTCCAGGTGAATTCGATCAGGCGCTTGATCGCCTCGGGCGGCGCGAGATGTTCGAGATCCAGCCCGCGCTCCTCGGCCCTGATCTTCTCATAGGCGCCTTCGAGGACGGCGAGGTAGAGATCGTCCTTCTTGCCGACGTGGTAATACAGCATGCGCTTGTTGGCGCCGGCCTTGAGCGCGATGCGGTCGACGCGCGCGCCGGCCAGCCCGTGATTAGCAAATTCCTGCTTGGCGGCCTCGAGAATGCGCAGCCGCATGCCTTCGGGGTCGCGCTGCCATTTCAGTGTTCGCTTTGCCTTGGCCAAATCGGTCGCTCGACGATGACGCGAGGATCGGATGTAGCATGCAGGGCGCGGCTTGAGAATGAATCATCCGGCGCCACATGTGCGGCGGCCAGGTGTCTCCCGTGCCGTAGCGTCGGAAACAGCGCCATGGTTATGATCGAAAGATGACCCTCTATTCCTCGGTTCTTCGCCCACTCGCCTTCCGGCTCGATCCTGAAACCGCGCATCATCTCGCAATTGCGGCAGGCCGTGGGCTTGGCTGGGCCGCAGGCCCGCTGCGAGCGGCAATGCAGGTCGCGGACGACAGGCTCGCAACCGCCGTGGCCGGCCTCCACTTCCCAACCCCGATCGGGCTCGCCGCCGGCTTTGACAAGAGCGGCGCGGCGATCCGCGGGCTCGCCGCTCTCGGCTTCGGTTCGATCGAGATCGGATCTGTTTCGATCGATCCGTCCCTCGGCAACCCAAGACCGCGGCTGTGGCGGCTGCCCGATGATCAGG